>Ga0118677_10007317_pt1 | contig 18282 bp, 15 predicted proteins | sample AliMusrvi5mmetaG_FD_86154 | JGI IMG/M metagenome (GOLD analysis project Ga0118677, IMG submission 86154) | reverse complement strand
CTTTTGTCTATCTGTTCAACTGGCGCACGCCAGTGCTGGATGGTCGCCCCGGCGCATTCCATGCCTGCGAGATTCCGTTCGTGTTCGACAATCTGGACCGCTCTACGAACTACACCGGCGGCGCACCCGAAGCGGATATCCTGGCTGCGCAGATCAGCCAGAGCTGGATCAACTTCGCCCGCTATGGCGACCCGAACCACCCCGGCCTGCCGCACTGGCCGGCATTCTCGGCGGAGAATGGCGAGACGATGATCTTTGATACGCCGTGCAGGATGGAAAACGACCTGGATGGCGAATCGCGGCGGACTGTGATGGGATAGTTGGGATAGTGAGGTTGATCGATATCAATAGGTAAAAGAAAATGAAAATAGTTGATTTACAGGTCATTCGTTTTCGCGTTCGTCGGCAATCCTTCCAGAATACCCGGCTTTTGCCAGAGATTGACGCTATCCAAAGCTTGACAAAAATCATCACCGATGAGGGCGCAGAGGGCTATTACCTCGGCGGTAGCGGTCATGGCGACATGGATGGTTTGTCCGTTGCACAGACAGCGGCGGTGGAAGGTCACTTCAAATCGCAGCTCATCGGGCAGGATCCCTTTGACCGGGAGAAGTTCTGGCAGTGGTTCTCGGTGGCTAATCAGGATGAAAACCTGATTAGCGTTATCGATATGGCGCTGTGGGATTTGCAGGCTCGCGCCTTCGGTGTGCCGATATATAAGATGCTGGGCGGTTGCCGAGACAAAGTCAAGGCGTATGCCAGCACCTACCCGAACATGGGCACGCCTGATGATTATGCAAACCATGCGCTCGCATGCAAACGCCAGGGCTATACGCATTACAAGATTCACCCGTATTATTTCTGGGATCCTGTAACCAAAGCGCCGGTCCCGGGCAGACCTTCTCATATTGAGCAGGACATCGAAGCATGTCAAGCAGTTCGCGCGGCAGTGGGAAAGGATATGGTGCTCAGCTTTGATCCCTGGGGCACGTATCGCAACTACGAAGAGGCTTACCGTGTGGGCCGTGAACTTGAGAAGCTCAACTTTTACTGGTATGAACACCCCATGCTGGAGTATCGTGTCGCAACTTACGAGAAACTGACGCGTGAACTGGATATCCCTATCCTGTCGCCGGAGATCGCGGCGGGGGGCTTCTACACTCGCGCTGACTGGATACGGCGCGGCGCGTCAGACATGACTCGCATCGATGTCTTGCGCGGCGGCATTACTGGTGTAAAGAAAATGACCGCTGTCGCCGAGGCGTATGGTGTGAAGTGTGAAATCCACATGTCCGGTTTTGGCAATCTGCAGATTCTGGGTTCGACCAGCGAGGATGTTTGCGAATATTACGAGCGCGGTTTGCTGGCCCCGGGTATCGATTACGAGACGCCGCCGCCCTATCTGGAGACGATCGGTGATCCGATGGATGAGCAGGGCTACGTCCACCTGCCTCAAGCGCCCGGCATGGGATATCGGATTAAGTGGGATTACATCAACGAGCATCGTCTATAGCAGACACTCCGTATATAAGCGCTATCCGCCCGCTTCCGCCCGCTGCATCAATGCGCGCATGTAGCCGATGGCGTAGGCGGTGGCAGCGCCTTTGTAGGCGGCGGGCATCTGCGGTGAGTGGTCGAGGATCATCGTGCCACTGTAGCCGGTGTCGCAGAACAGCTTCATGACACGGTACATATCCATGTAACCGTTGTCGAGATAGGTCTCGGTGAAAACCGGCAGTGGGCTGGTGACGTTGCGGAAATGGACGATATAGATGCGCCCTTCGGCAACGAACTCGCGCACTGCGGAGAACAGGTCGCCAAAGGCGGCCGCGCCTTCCAGCCAGCAGCCCACGCAGAACTCCAAGCCCAGGTTGGGGCTGGCAGCGATTTCGAAGGCGCGCCGGTAATCAGCGTAACTGTGGATCAGGCACGGGATGCCGCCGAGTTTTCCGTCCACCGGCGGGTCGTTGGGGTGCAGCGCCAGGCGAACCCCGGCCGCTTCGGCCACCGGGATCACGCGCCGGCAGAAGTAGGTGAAGTTCTCCCACAACTCTTCCCGCTCGTACTCGCGCCCGTGCGTCAGCGGCTGGGCGTAAAGAGACGCCAGGTCCACATGCCGCGCTGCTGAGAAGCGATTTTGGCCTGGCGCCGAGCTCCAGACCTGGTCGGGTTCCCATGTGAAGGTGGTGGTGTGAATGCCTGCTCGCCCCAGGTCTTGAATGAAGGCGCAGAATTGTTCGATCATCTCGTCCCGGCCAGGCAACGCCAGGTGTATCTTGTCGGACTTTCCCAGACGGATGTTGCCAGCGTTATACAGGCGCAGCCCGGCGGCCTCAATGCGCTGGCGTAGCCCGGCAAGATAGTCGTAGGAGCACTGGTCCTCTGTGAGCCAGGTATACACACAATCCATACCCAACTGGCGGGCGAAGAGCAACTCGTCCTCAGCAGGATCAGGGTCGACGAACATCGAGAGTTTGATTGAGCAAGGCATGATTTTTCCTTCCGTCCGATTGTAGAACGTTTCAAGGAACGCGATCCTCTCCGTTACTTCCTGTGAGGCAAATCTTATTGCCCGATGCCCACCTCCGTCCAGGCGCGGTCAAACAGCGCTTGCACCTTGGCGTCGCCACGGGTCAGGAATTCGAGCTTTGCGCCCATCGCCGCGATGTCGGGATAGATGTACTTGTTGTTCAGCAGTTCTTTGTCGATCAAGCCCTGCTTCAGGGCTTCGCCATTCGGCGTCGGGAAGGCGAGTTTGTTGGCGTTTATGGCTGCGATGTCGGGGCGCAGCAGGAAGTTGATGAACACCTCGGCGGTGTACTTGCTCTTGGCGCCCTTGGGAATCGCCAGGTTGTCCTGCCACACGGTGGTCACCCCGTCGGGGATGACGAACTTCAGACCGGGCTTCTCGCGCGTCGCCACAATCCCGTCGCCCGTATACAGCATTCCGACGACGACATCGCCCGATATCAGGTTGGAGCGGTTGTCCACACTGCTGTAGTAACCCTTCACGTTTGGCTTCTGACCGAGCAGCACCTTCTTGGCCTCGTCGATCTGTTTGGCGTCGGTCGCGTTGGCCGTATAGCCCTTGTAGCGTAACGCGGCGCCGAGGCTTTCGCGCTCATCGTCGATCATGCCGATTTTGCCCTTGATGTCGTCGGCGGGTTCGAAGATGTCCTTCCACGAGGTGATGTCGCGCTTCAGTTTGGCGCTGTCGTATGCGATCCCGGTCGTGCCCCAGAAGTAGGCCAGCGAGTACTCGCCGGTCGGGTCAAAGTACAGCTTGTAATGCTGTGGGTCGAGGTTCTTCACGTTTGGCACGTTGGCAAAATCGAACTTCTCAAGCATGCCGGCGGTGATCATTTTTTCGACCATGTAGTCGGAGGGGACGATGATGTCGTAGCCGGGATTGCCGCCCGCCTGAAACTTGGCGAAAAGCGCCTCGTTGCTGTCGTAGTTATCGACACTCACCTTGACGCCGTATTCTTTCTGGAACATATCCAATATGTCCTGCGAAATATAGTCCGACCAGTTGTACATGGCGAGTTCGGGCACGAGCTTGGACTTATCGACCACGAGTGGGACAGCGGTTGCCGTCGCGGCGGCGGTCGCTGTTGCAACTGCGGCCTTTGTTGGCGCGGGGGTATCCGTGGCTTTTGGTGCAGCCGTCGGCGTGGGCGCATCGGTGGGTTTCGCCGTCGCCATTGGCGGAGCGGTCGTCGTCGCTGCTGGAGCCACGGTCGGGGGAATCGTTGTGGGCGCGGCAGCGCCACCACAGGCAGTCAGGGCGATGGCAAGAGCGATTGCCAATCCAGAAATACGCACTGCGAATTTGTTCACTTCAGAAATTTCTCCTCTCAAAAAAAGACGACTGACAGGAATATGAACGCGGTCAGTTCCGCCGGCGCTGCAACAGCAGCGACAGCGCGATGACGCTGACCGAGAACAACAGTAGAACCGCCGAGATGGCGTTGATCTCGGGTGTGACGCCCTGCTTCAACTGCGACCAGATGTAGATCGGAAGCGTGTTCCAGCCTTTGCCGGTGACGAAGAACGAGATGATGAAATCGTCGATGGACAGCGTAAACGCCAGCAGGGCGCCGCTGACAATCCCCGGCATGAGCAGCGGGAGCGTGATCAGCCAGAACGTTTTGGCTTCGTCGGCGCCGAGGTCCTGCGCAGCTTCCTCGATCGAACGGTCGAAGTCGGCCAGGCGGGCGCGCACCGTGAGATAGACAAACGGCATGGAGAAGGCGATGTGCGACACCACCAGTGTGAGTAGACCGCGCTCGATGCCGCCGGCTGCGAAGAACAGCAGCAGCGATACGCCCGACACGATCTCCGGGATGATCACCGGCATGTACAGCAGTCCATCCCAGACCGCTTTGGCGCGAAAGTGCTCGCGCTCCATCGCCAGCGCCGTGAGCGTGCCGATGACCACGGAACCGGCTGTGGATACGATCCCGATAATCAGACTGCGCCCTGCGGCGGTCAACAGGGCTTCATTGCCCAACAGGCGCTGGTACCACGACAGCGTAAAGCCCTGCCACACCGCCCCGGTGCGCGCGCTGTTAAACGAGAAGAGAATCAACACGATGATCGGCACGTACAGGAACGCAAACGTAAACAGCGTGACGGCGATCAACGACAGTTGACCGAGCCTGAGGTTGGGGCGTTCCGGGGCGGGCGGCGCATACTCTGCGCGGTCGCCCATGACGACGATGGTTGAGTTCGTCATTGTTAAAGAGCCATGCGCTCCCCACGCCCGACGCGGAAATAGACCAGCGCCGCAATGGTCACCACGACCATTAGCAACAGCGAGATGGCGGAACCAAACGGCCAGTTGCTGGCGACGCCAAACTGCGACGCGATGACGCGCCCGATCATGTTGATCTTTCCGCCGCCCATTAGTTCGACCGTGATATACGAACCAACCGACGGCACAAACACAAGGATGGAGCCGGCCAGCACGCCGGGCATGGTCATCGGCAGCATCACGCGCAGGAAGGCGCGCCGCATATCCGCGCCCAGATCCTGCGCGGCTTCAAACATCGCCCAGTCGAACTTCTCAAGCGACGCATACAACGGCAGGATCATGAACGGCAACTCGCCATACACCAGCCCGATCAGCACCGCGACCGGCGTCGACAACATGCTGATGGGTTCCTGGATCACTCCCAGCCCCTGCAGCAGCGTGTTGATCGGCCCGTTGGCGCGCATCAGAAACTGCAAGGCATAAGTGCGCACCAGGAAGTTGGTCCAGAACGGGATCATCACCAGAAAGATCAGGATGTTGCGCCAGCGCTTGGGAGAACGCGCGATATATAGCGCCACAGGAAAGCTGATCAGCAGCGTGACCACCGTCGTCAGCAGCGATATCCAGAGCGAGAAAAGGAACAGGTTGAGATAGAGGCTGTCAAAGGCTTGCTGATAGTTGTCGAGTGAAAATGGCGGGACCGGGCTGCCCAGTTCGTCGCGCGCCATGAAGCTGATGACGAAGATCACCAGCAGCGGCAGCGCAAAAAACACGACCAGCCAGAACGCGCCTGGGAACATTAACCCGAATATCTGCAGGCGTTTGCGTTCTCGAATGGCATTCATCATGGTTTATTCACATCCGGCAGGCATCAACCAGCCAACACGAGCGCATTCTCAGGCTTGAAGGTCAGCCACGCGTTTTCACCCGGTTTGAAGAAGTAATCGTCGGGGTTGAGCGTGCTCGAACTGTTTTGTTCCCACACGTCAATTCGTTGCGCGCCCAGATTGATGATCACGCGCGTATCCGAGCCGACGTAGGCGATGGAGAAGACAGTCACCTGATAGGTATTCGCGGCAGTGCTGGAAGCGTTTTCCAGCAACTGCATCTTCTCTGGCCGCACCGACAGCGTGGCGTGTGCGCCGGCGCGCACGCCCTCGCTGACGCGCCCGACAAACGTCTGGCCGGACGGCAACTCCAGCGTGGCGAAATCGCCGCGCACTTCGATCACCTTGCCGTCGAGGAAGTTTGTCTCGCCGATGAAGTCGGCGACGAAGCGGCAGTTGGGGCGCTCGTATATTTCGAGCGGCGAGCCAATCTGCAACGCTTTGCCGCGCGACATGATCGCGATGCGGTCGCTCATCGTCAACGCCTCTTCCTGGTCGTGCGTCACATAGATGAACGTGATGCCGACCTGGTGTTGTAGCGTTTTAAGCTCGATCTGCATCTCCTTGCGGAGCTTCAGGTCGAGTGCGCCGAGCGGCTCATCGAGCAGCAACACCTTGGGGCGGTTGACCAGGGCGCGCGCTAATGCCACGCGTTGCTGTTGCCCGCCGGACATCTGCTTGGGGTAGCGCCCGGCCAGTTGCGGCAGGCGCACGAGTTCGAGCGCCTCCTGTGTGCGCCGTTTGGTCTCGTCCTTGTTGATGCCCTTCATCTGCAAGCCGAACGCCACGTTCTGCTCGACTGTCATATGCGGGAAGAGCGCGTACGACTGGAATACCGTATTCACGTCGCGACGAAACGGGGGCGTCGCACCCATCAGCTTGTTGTCGATGGCGATCACACCACTGGTGGGTCGCTCGAAGCCTGCGATCATGCGCAGGGAAGTGGTTTTGCCACAGCCCGAAGGGCCAAGCAGGGAAAAGAACTCATTGTGGCGAATGAACATCGTCACATGATCAACTGCCGCCACTTCACCATATAGTTTGACAACGTCGCGTAATTCGACCGCGAAGTCGTTAGCCAATGCAGAGTCCTCCACATCAGGTTTAGCATGCAGCGGCGTGGAAGCGCCGTCCATGCCTGCACGGGTTGCCGTGCCAACTTCGCAGCCCCGCAAATCACACTTAAAGCACCGTAAAGGCCTTATCGAGGTCAACGGCGGCTTCAGCCCGGAATCTATGGGGACAGCGTTGGGCAGATTATAGCCGTAATAGCCCGTTTGTGGGTTAAATTGGCTTAACAATCTGAGCACTTAAACGCTGATTGGCTTCGAGGATGGCCTGGTCGGCGCTCCAGAAGAAGTTGCTTTCGCCAATTTCCTCGCTCAACCGCGAGCGGTCGAGGATGCGCCTGACGGCGGGTTGAATGCCGCAAAGCATCAACTCGCCTCGGCAACTGGTCATCTTGTCGTGCAGTTCCTCGATCAGTTCCAGACCGCTGACATCTATCAGCGATACGCCGCGCATCGACAGGATCAACACACGCTCGCAATCAACATCGGCAAATGCTTTGCGGAACGCCGATGTGGCGCCGAAGAACATCGGGCCGCTGATGTAAGCCACGCTGATCGAGGGATGGACGTCGTCGATCTCGTGCCCGCGCATCTGCATCGTCTTCAAATCGACATCCTTGCGCGTGACCTCGATATCGCTGGCGTTGTACACAAAGAACAACGCGCTCATGCCGACGCCGATGATAATCGCCTGAGTCAGGTCGAGCGACGCTGTGGCGATCATGGTGATTGCGAAGGTGATCAACACGCTGCGGAAGCGATGGCGGATCATCCAGCGAATCTCTTCCCACTCGTTCATGCGGATGGCGGTGACCATGAGCACGCCGGCAAGCGCTGCCAGCGGAACGCGCCCGATAACTGGCGCGAGCAACAATGCGACGGCGAGCAACGCAACTGAATGGATGATGCTGGTCAGACGCGTCACGCCGCCACTGGCGATGCCCACGCTGGAGCGCGCGATCGCCGCAGTGGCCGGCACGCCGCCGAAGAACGGGATGATGATGTTGCCAATGCCCTGTGCGATTAACTCCTGATCGCCGTCCATCTTGCGGTTGGTGATCTTGGCGCAGACTGCCCCGCATAGAAGCGACTCGATCGCGCCAAGCGCCGCAACGCTGGCGGCAGGGATGATCAACTGCGACGCCATGCCGAGCATGTCGGGGCTGAGCGCCAGCCGTTTATCCAGCAGCAGAGAACTCGGCACTGCGCCGATCGAGGGCGTGTTAAAGCCGAAGGCCAGCGAGACGACGGTTGCGAGCACGATGCCGATGAGCGATCCGGGGACGCGCTTGCTGATTGACTTGGGCAGGCCGAACATCGTCGCAATGACGATGCCGGCGGTCACGATAGTCTGCCAGTTTGGCATAAAGCCGCCGCGCGCATACCCGATCAATTTCAGCGTAGCGCTGTCGGCGCCGGCGGTTTTGACGCCGAGGAAGTTGTCGATCTGCCCGACGAAGATGATGATGGCGATGCCGCTGGTGAAGCCGGTGATGACCGGGCGCGGAATCAACAGGACGGTGCGGCCAAGCTTGAAGATGCCGACCAGCAGGATCATGATGCCAGCGAGCAGTCCGGTGATCCACATCCCGGTCAGGCCATGGTCGCGCGCGATCACGAGCAATACCGCCGACATTGCGCCGGTCGGACCGCTTATCAGATAGGGGCCGCCGGAAAGCGCGCCGATGACGAATCCTGCGATGATAGCCGTCACAAGGCCGGCGGCTGGGTCTGCGCCCGAGGCGATGCCGAAGGCGAGCGCGAGCGGCAGAGCCACCGCCGCGACGGTCAGGCCGGCGAGCAGGTCTTTTTGGAACGCAGAGGGGTTATAGTTGCGGAATTCGTCGCGCAAGAGTTTGATCAGGGCAATATTCATGACTTATCGATTTTGCAGTGGACATTACGTATTAGCATCACGTTGGCTTAAGACGGCCTATTCTACACGCGGGAGTGGATCGTGCAATTAGCAGTCTCATCGCGCTCGTTTCAAAACGCATTGGCGCGGCGGCGGATGACGCTGGAGGATGTTCCCGCGGCAGCGCAGGAACGGGGATACAGGGCGATCGAGATCGACGACATGCATCTGCATGCGCAGTCGATCGTGTTGCAAAGCGCTGGCGCGCTGTTCATGCGGCGCTATTTCGGAAAGGGCATCCGTTTTCGCGACTACACTTCGGCGCGACTGTTGAAACTTCACGCTTCCATCCAGGACGCCGGTGTGAAACTGGCCGCCTGGACGGCGCATACTGACTTCACGCTGATCGGTAAAGCGGCGCAGTGGCAGATGCATTACCTTGAAGGGGCCATCGCCACGGCGGACGACTTCGGCGCGCGCATCGTGTGCATCCAGGCAGGCGGTTCCGACCAGCCGACGCAGGATGAGATGATGCACTGCATCGAGGGGTTGCGCGCGGCGGCAGTCCTGGCCGGGCGATTCCGGACGCGGCTGGCGTTGGAGAGCGGCAGCGGAATCACGCGCTCGGCTAAGCGCGCGGCGCAGTTGCTGCGCGAGATCGACTCACCCTACCTGGGGGCGTGTCTGCGCATCGGGACGGAGGACGCCGTCGCACTGGCGCCGCTGGCGATCTACGTCCATGCCACGGCGAAGACGTTTGACGCGCAGGGGCGCTCGGTGGAAGTAGACTACCCCGCCCATCTGGCGGCATTACAGGCAGCCAACTACGCCGGTGGGATTTCGGTGCGCTATGAGGGCGCCGGCAATCCCACTCTTGGCATCATGCAGATCGCGGAACTGATCAGCGCGCTGTCAACGTCGTCAACCTCTTCGGGAAGTATGGCATTGTGAGCCAGGGTGATGCGATGGGAATCGATGCGAGGAGCGAAGAGACGGCTGGCATATAGGCGTACGACGTGGATTTTATGAGTGACAGCGCGGCGTTGGCGTCGATCAATCCGGCGCCCGTTGAGTTCGCGTAACCTCCACTCATCGCCTGTGCGGAGTTTTGAAGCAGCAATCTGGTAGTGTTTGAGCTGAGCGCGGTTCCAAGTTCGTTGGAGCGCTGCTTCATCAGTGCGGCTACTGCAGCCGCGTGTGCCGCAGCAGCTGCGGCGCCGTAGAAACGGTAACAGCCGGCGTCCAGCGGCGCGGAGAAGAACGTAGTGCAACCGCCGTCAGTCGCGATGAAGGCCGGCCCTGGCAGAGTCAGGGGGGTGATCGCCGTTGCGGGCGTCGATCCAAGCACCGGACCAAAATAGTGAACCGCCGGCCCATATGAACTAAAGTATTCCGGGTTGACATCGTCGTTATAAGGCGCTGCGCCCACGCTCAGGCCGTACTCGGTAGCAGAATGTCCTGCAAGTGTTGGCCCCACAGTGTCGCCTCCGTTGGTCGTCGAGTACTCCACTGACTCTAATCCATAGGTGGATGGAGCGAAATAATACTTTAACCGCGGGGCGCCGGTATCACCACCGTATGCCGTGTTGCGCACAATCACAATCCGGTAGGCTTCAATTGATCCCGTGCTGTTTGTAAAGTTTAGGCCCTCCCACGGGATCGATGCCGATATCGTGCTATTGGGTATTGTATTGCGCATCCGGCTGCCCGCGACGAGATTGTTCGAGCTGTCCAGAATGTAAAAGTCCAAATCCGTTGTGACTCCATTCCAGGGTTGTGCCCATTGGAGAATCAGTTGCGCTTGCCCGCCAGCGGACAATGTGATGCTGTTGGAGCTGTCGATGCCGCCGTTCGCGTTGAAGTTGTGACAGAATGACTCATAAAATGATGGGCCCATACTCATCGGACAATGAACGGGCCGAAAGGCAGTCGCCTCATACGAAGTGACATTTTTGCCGCTGAGTGGGTAGTTGCCGTTGCCAGCAGAGGTGAAATACAGGGCTCCGGAACCCACCACCTCCGAGATAGCCACAGACACCGGGCCTTCCTGGAACGCTGGCTCATAACTGTAACTGACGTCATCAACGATGATGTCGGCGCCCCAGGCGCGCAGATTGCGAATGTTGTCTGCAAACCCGTATATCCCGTTACTGCCGCTGGCAAAGCCAAGCGTCGCGCCTGGGGCTAAGTCATGCACGATCTGCAGCATGGCGCGACCTTCGTCGGTGTTCTCGGTGGGATGAATGGACAAGCTGTTCGAGATGACGCTGACTGGCGTCAATCGCCCGCACGGGTTGCCGGCGCCGGGCAGGTCGCCCGACGCAATATCGTCGGCAGCGTGGGTCACTGCAGAGGCATTCTGGTCGTAAGAGTTGGATAATACGCCCACCTTTACCCCGCTCCCGTCCACGCCGTAATTGGCGCGCGCCAAGGCAGCCCGCAACTGCGCGTCGCCTGCCGATATTGTAGAGCTACATGCCCGTGGCACGCTGAGCGCGTCTGGCGCGGTTGGGTGGTCAACGCCGCTGGCGGGCAGGCGCTGCGGCAACTTACTCCCTGGCTTTCGGGCAGCCAGAATCGTTGGCGGTTGTGAGGTCTTTGCGACGGTGAGCATCGGGGCAGTGCCAAATGCAGCCATTGCGAAGACACATGCCGCGATCATACGAACGAGCGGAAACGTATTATTTCGAGCCATGCTTTCTCCATAAATCAAGCAGTGGTAGAACGATGGGTGGTGGATTCCCCACGCAGCAGTATATAGGCAATTACCAGACGCCGCTTACCGCCTGTTAACATAGGCAAAGTGCGCCGGTATCTGGCAGCACGAGGAGGATTATGAACGAGAGCAATTATCGCGCCGCGCTCATTCCACTCGATGAACGCCCCGTCAACACACGCTATCCGCGCATGATCGCCGGGATCGCCGGGGTGCAGTTGCATCTGCCGCCCACGGAGATCATGTGCAATCAGCGCAATCCAGCAAACACAGGCGCACTGCTGGAATGGGCGCGCGACATCGCGCCGCGCGTCGATGCGCTGATCGTCTCATGCGATCATCTCGGTTATGGCGGCCTGATTCCATCGCGCATCAGCATGGAACCGGCCGGCGCGATCGTGCAGAGATTGGAGCGATTGCGCCAGATCAGGCAGCAATTCCCCGCACTGACCCTGCATGGCTTTAATGTGATTACGCGCGTGTCGAACGCGAACGACGCCGTCGAGGAGCCTGCCTACTGGCAGACCTACGGCGCGCGCCTGTGCCAATTGTCACAACTGATTGACCGCGAATTACAAGGAGAGCAGGCGGGTGTCACCGTTGAACTTGCCGCATTACGCGCGCAAATCCCCGATGCGCACACCCGCGATTTCCTGCGCCGGCGCGTGCGCAATCACACGATCAACCTGCATGCATTGCAGTTGTGCGCAGAGGGCGTCTTCGACCTGCTCGTCGTGAGCTCGGACGACACCAGTCCCTTTGGCCTGCCCAGTCGCGAAAAGCGCTGGCTGGCCGAGTGCGCGGGTCGCCTTGGGATTGGCGATGGGCCACTGCTGATGTATCCCGGCGCGGACGAGATTGGCTGCGCCCTGGTCGCGCTTGCAATCAATGCCGCCGCCAGATATGTGCCGCGTTTCGCCGCTCGTTATGCGATACCCGGCGGTGAGAACAATGTCGCGGCGTATGAAGATGGGCCGATCCGGCAGACGATTGAGCGGCAGGTGCGCGCGGTTGGCGGTGTGGTCACAGACGAGTCTGACGCGGAGTTCATCCTTTTTGTGAACACGCCGGTCGAACGGCGCAGCGAGTGGCAGCCGGAGTATGCGGATCGAGAGCGCGAAGAACGCATTGCACCGCTTCGCGCCGCCGTCGCCGCCATAGCGGCCCAGCCGTCCCGGGCAGTCATTTGTGATGTGGCTTACCCCAACGGCGCGGATCCTGTCCTGATTGAACTGCTGCAACAGCATGTGGCGCTGGATGAGCTTGCGGCCTATGGCGCGTGGAACACGGCGGGTAACACCATCGGCACGGCGTTGGCGCAGGCCTGCGCGAGTCACTTCGCCCATTCCACCGAAGGGCGAAAAGCACAGAGGCGTTTTTTGGCGCACCGGTTCATAGAAGACTGGGGGTATCAGCATGTTGCGCGCAACGAACTGCGTCAAGCCCTATTGCGCGAAACCGATAAGCGCGAACCTGCAGAGGAGAACCTCGCGCAGACCTGCGCCTGGATCGAAGGCCGGTTGAATGAACTCATCGCACAGTTGCCGGGATTGGCCGGGCGCTATCGAATCCAGCCGTGGAAACGCGCGTTTGAGGTGGACTTTACAGTCGAAGAAGAGATTGGCATTTAATGGGGTCACATTTAGTTATATATATTATAGACGTACATAGACATACGTGACACTATATTAGCATGAAGCTAAGCCAGTTCGCGAAGGAAAACTCGATCAGCTACAAAACCGCGTGGCCCGAAGGTGTGGAAGCGCGGAGAGCTTGAAGCGATTCAATTGCCTACTGGAACGGTGGTTATCAAGCAGGCGTCTGAGCAGAAGTTTGGCGTAGCGCTTTATGCGCGCGTATCAAGTTCAGATCAAAAGGATGATTGCGAAAGACAGCTCTTGCGGTTACGCGAATATGCGGCTGCGCGTGGTTATCAGATACAAAAGGAAGTGGTTGAGGTCGCCAGTGGACTAAACGATCAACGCCCAAAACTAAGCAAGTTGTTGAAGGACAGATCGATTGGGAAGATTATCGTAGAACACAAAGATCGACTGACGCGATTTGGTTTTAATTACATTTCGCAACTCATGGAAACGGACGGGCGTTCCATAGAGGTCATGATCGAATCAGACACCAAAGACGAACTGGTGGACGATTTTGTAGCCATCATAACGTCGATGGCAGCGCGGATATATGGGCGCAGAAACTCCAAACGAGCGGCAGAGCGGATTAAGAGGTGCGTAGAAAGCGCAGTTCAGGATGAAGCCGATGAGACGGGCATACAAAACTGAGCTTGATCTCAATAATGAGCAGGTAACGATGTGCCTACAGCACGCAGGTGCAGCGCGTTTTGCGTACAACTGGGGTTTGCGCGAGATCATACAGGCGCGAGCGCGGGGCGAAAAGAAGCCAACCGCAATTGATCTGCACAAAAAACTGAACGCGCTCAAGGCGACCGAGTTCCCGTGGATGTACGAGTCAAGCAAGTGTGCGCCGCAGGAGGCGCTGCGTAATCTCGATGTGGCGTTCGACAACTTCTTTCGGCGTTGCAAGCAGGGCGTCAAGAAGAAGGGATTTCCGAAATTCAAGAGCCGCAAGACAGGGATCGGCAGTTTTCGATTGACTGGAACGATCAAGGTTTCGGATCGGACGATCCAGTTACCACGGCTGGGCGAATTGCGACTGAAAGAGGCCGATTACCTGCCGGCAGGCGCTGAGATTTCGTCTGCGACAGTTAGCGAAAAGAACGGTCGCTGGCACGTTTCGGTCTTGACGGAAGTTGAAGTGGCGGAGTGCGTAACACCGGATATGCCGATAGTTGGTATTGATCTTGGCATCAAGTCGCTGGCGGTATTGTCAAGCGGCGAGGTGATCGAGAACCCGAAGCACCTGCGTGCGGCGCAACGCAAGCTGAAGCGATTGCAACGAGCGGTTTCCCGCAGGAAGAAAGGCAGCGGAAGACGCAAGGATGCGGTGCGGCGACTTGGAAAGCAGCACGAAAGAGTAGCCAACAAGCGCAAGGACGCGATAAACAAGTTCACGACGAAGGTCACGCGAGAAACAAGCGTGATCGGGATTGAGGACTTGAGCGTCCGCGGGATGATGGCGAACCACCACCTCGCGGGCGCGCTGGCGGACACGTCTTTTGGCGAGATACGCAGGCAGATCGAGTACAAGGCAGGCTGGTATGGCTCGACGGTCGTTGTGATTGATCGTTTCGCGCCGACATCGAAGATGTGTTCAGGTTGCGGCTGCATCAAAGACAGCCTTAGTCTTTCGGAAAGAACGTTCAAGTGCGATGCATGTGGTCTCGTGATAGATCGAGACTTGAACGCAGCATTGAATATAAAACACTTGGCCGCGAGTTACGCGGACAGTCTAAACGGGCGTGGATTGGGGAGCACTGGCGACGGACGCAAGTCTGTCGTGAAACTGCCCAAGGTGAAACGTCAACTAAACGTCAAATCGGACGCAGGTCCTATTTGTCTAAGTTTTGGATAACGGTCACACTTCCAATGTTTTCTGCAGGCTCTTCCGAACAGGCGGGGCGGCAGGGATACGACGCTTGATCCCCAGCATCTTCTCAAATTCGGGATCGTACTCAGGCAGCCCTTCTGCCTTGCGCCGTTGCGGCAGATAGTAGTCGAACAGGATGGTATATACCACGCCCATCGCCGGGACGCCCAGGATCAGTCCCCAGAAGCCGAACAGTTGCACGCCGAGGCTGATGGAGAGCAAGCCAATTAACCCAGGCACGCCGACCGAATCGCTCATGATGCGCGGGACAATCGCATAGGCCACTACCTGGTCGAAGACAAAGAGTATAAGCACGACAGGTAATGCGGCTTCGGGACGCACGACCAGCGTGACGATAGCTGCGATTAATATTGCAACCGGGGAACCAATCAGCGGGATGAGCGAGAACAACGCGTATACAAGCGCCAGCACGATACCAAAGTTAACGCCGAAGACGCTGAACAGCGCGACGGAGAACCCGGCGCGAAACAGCGCTGAAAGAATGTAACCGCGCAGATAACCGCCAAAGGCGCGACTTATCGCGTCCATCAGCACGTGAGCGAAGTCATGTCCCGATTTTGGCAACAATGCAAAAAACTGGCGTTCGAGCAGCTTGCCTTCAGTCACAAGATACAGGCTGAGGATCAGCATCAGGAAAAACTGGCCGATCAATTGTGCGGTGCCGGTGACGATGAGAAGCGCCTGCTGAGCGGCTGTCCCTGCCAGTTGCGCGGCGCGCGTCGATATCTCTTGCGCGCTGACCACCGATGTAATCGTTGCAGGGTCAAAGCCGAAGCGTTGTGCCGTGGCTGCCCACGCGTCGACCAGCAAACTCGGCAGTGTGGCGGATATCTCGGGCAAGCTGTTGATAAGGCCAGTTGCCTGTGGGATGATTGCCGCCACGCTGATCGTGGCAGCGCCTACGACAAGCACAACGAGTGCGATGTAAACGACAGCCACCGAGATGCCATATGGCAGACGCCATTTTGCCAGCCGGCGCGCTGATTCTGCGCCAAAGCGTTTCTCGATGCGGCGCAGAACGACGCCCGGGAATATGCAGCGGGTTAGCGCGTCGATGAATGGGCGCACGGCAAAGGCGAGAAACCAGGCCCCTGCCAGCGTGGAAAGCACATTCGCAATCGTTCCGCCAAATGCCCACAGGCGCTCGATGATGAGAATGGCAATGGCAACGATCCCAAGCAGAATGAGGATGCGTATGACTCTATCTTTTATGGTCATAGAATACTATCAGCGACGACCGCTGCCGAACAGCAGGCGCAGGACGAGCATCAAGGCGACTGCTCCGATTAATGCCACGATGATCTGGCCGACCCAGTTCGCCGGCAGGTTCAAGGCGATGCCAGCCTGCTGGTTTAAGAAACGCACGATAACGCCGCCCACGACGCCGCCAATCAGCCCGATGATGATGTTGCCGATTGTCCCGAAACCTCTGCCGCGCACCAGCAACCCCGCCAGCCATCCAGCGATCATGCCGATCAACGCGGTAACCAACACATTCAAGCAATCCAATGTTAGCCTCCTGATGGATTGGCACTGTGGGCGAAGCGTAAAACTAGCACCCGCGCAGGAGCGCCAGTTCCGAGCTGAAGCCCGGCCCTAACGCGCCCATTATTACATATTCGCCCGGTTTCATCGTGTGCGCGGGATCCGCGAGCATATGTTCCAGGACGTACAACACTGTCGGCGAACTCATGTTGCCGTAATCGCGCAGCACCTGCCAAGAGTATTTCAGGTCGTCGTGCTGCAGGCCGATGCCCGCGAGATACGCTTCCAGCACGCGCGCGCCACCCGGATGCAACACGTAGTGGCGCGCGTCTGCTGGCTGCAGATCGTGCTGTGCGAGCAGACGATCGACCTCGGGACGCATATCGCGGGCCACGCGCGCGGGAATCTCGGGGGCGAAGATCACCGATAGTCCTGAATCGATGACATCCCATCCCATGACGTGGCGTGAATCTGGAAACAGTGTGGAATACGAGCCGATGTATTGCAGCATGTCGCGCGCAGGGTGGGGGGGTAGACGCCGCATGCGCTCCTCCCCGGCGATGACGACCGCCGCTGCGCCGTCGGCAAAAAGTGAAGTGGCGACGAAGTTCTTCTTGCTGAAGTCGTTGAACTGAAATGTGATGCTGCAGGTTTCGACGGCTACCAGCAAGGCGACCTTGTCGGGGTAGGCCAGCGTAAACTCGGCGGCGCGCGATAACCCTGCCACTCCGCCCGCGCAGCCCAGTCCCCACATGGGCGCTCGCTTCGTATGTCGCCCCATATCCAGCCCGTCGATCAACATGGCATCAAGGCTTGGCGTCGCCATGCCCGTGGTAGACACCGCGACAACGTAATCCACATCCTTTGGCGCAAGGCCGGCGCGATCAAGCGCCTGCTGTGCCGCTGTGCAACTCAAGGCATGCGCGCTGCGGATGTGCAGGTCGTTGCGTTCCTTCAAGCTGTGGTGTGATTCAGCAAACCATGCCAGCGGCGCAACGAAGTAACGAGCGTCGATCTGCGCGTTTGTAAAGACGTTCATGAGCTGGGCATGGTGCGCCAGCCGTCCGCCGAAATGCGCCCGCGAGAACTCGGCGATTTCCTGCTGCGTCACCTTGTGCTCAGGCAACGCCAGACCCACAGACAACACAGTGCTCATGCGCCTTTGTCCTCCAGCCTGACGACAGTGACGCCGTCTCCCCCTTCGCCTTCCTGGCCGGTCTCGTATGATTTGACGAGTGTGTTGCTCTTGATCGCAATACGGATCGCGCGACGGAGGGCGCCGGTGCCTTTGCCGTGGATCACCCGCACGAATGGCAGCCCGGCGCGCGAGGCGCGGTCGAGGTGATCCTCAACACGCTCCACGCCTTCTTCGCCAGTCAGACCGCGCAGATCCAACTCGATGCCGGGTGAGACGGGTTTATCGGCCATCTGATAAGGTTCAGCACTCTTGTCATTTTCCTGACTTGCGCGGGCTTTGTGAGTGCGTTCCAGATCGCTCAGTTTGACGCGTGTGCGCATCCGACCAATCTGGACGTCCGCCTCATCGCCGTTGACCGTGCCGACGATGCCTTCGGTATTGAGCGACTTGATGCGCACGGTATCGTTGGTTTTTATGGCGCGCCGGCCGGGAAGCGGGTCACGGTTGCGCTCAACATCCGGCTGCGCCGGCAATGGAGGCGCCGACTGCAGTGTGTCGATATCCTTCTCGATGGTCTTCACGTCATCGAGTGAGCCGCCTGATGCAATGATGCGACCGCGCATGCGCCGCACCTCGGCGCGCAGCGCTTCCACTTCACGCAGGGCGTCTTCGCGCGCGTCAGCCAGCATCCCTTTGCGTTCGTCGTCCATCGCGCTGAGCCGGGCGCGGATGCGATCGGCATTGTGTTCGGCGTCGTGCTGGGCGCGCTGTGCGGCCTCGCTCGCCGCTTCTAACTGACGCTGGATCTTCGCAATCTCGGCCAGCATATCCTCGGTGT
>Ga0118677_10007316_pt1 | contig 18284 bp, 11 predicted proteins | sample AliMusrvi5mmetaG_FD_86154 | JGI IMG/M metagenome (GOLD analysis project Ga0118677, IMG submission 86154) | reverse complement strand
AAATCTCATCCAACCTTACCACCCGCATCGCTCTTTCGCCTTCCTCAAGACACTCCTCGCCGTGCACTCGCTGGCTCACTTTTCATTAGCGGAAGTGGCTCAATTCCGGTTAGCGCCCAAGAAGACAGGTAAATATAATTCTGCGAATTATTAAGTGACCATCAAATCGCATATTTTGGGGAAATCAATCAACAGGAAAGAGGGGGTAGTTATATGATTAAGAATGTTTTTTTTAGATATTTTAGTATGTTATCAAAAATATCGACTGTCTTGTTTGTATTGTTCGCTCTTTTAGGAGCCAACGCTTCATTTGCTGCAGACGCTGTAGAAGCAAGGAAAGATATTAAACAGATGGGTGTTGAATACACTTCACAGCAATTCGCAACATTTGCAGGAGCAGGGGACATGACTACCGTCAAGCTTTTTCTTGATGCCGGAATGGATGTAAACTCTGGAGGTGGAGCGGCCCTAGGATTAGCAGCTGGAAGAGGCCAGATCGAAATGGTGAAATTCCTGTTGTCGAAAGGAGCCAAACCAACTTCCAATTCATTGCAATATGCTCAAACAAGAGGGCATAAGGAAATTGAAAAGATTCTTGTTGAAGCTGGGGCAAAAGAATAGGTCGGCTCTGCAGCCTTGATTATAAGGGTGTTTAAGGTTCAGACATTTTGCCGAAATAGATCAAAGCATGAGTAAATCTGAGTAAGCTTGGTTAAATAGCAACAGAGGAGAATTTTATTTAATTGTTCAAAATCACAATGATTTTGTTTCATTCTGTTACAGGACCCTTACCAGTTCGTAGGATGGTTGGCGCCCAAAGCCATTAACAGCAAGACGGTAGCTTTTTTCTCCAAGAGCATCAATCTTCAGCAAGGCAAATTGGTTGTCTTTCACTTTGCCAAAACCGTTTTCCCGGCTGGTGATTTCCCAGCTCCGGCTATCGTTCACACTTACGTTACCGTTAAGCACAACATAGTGGATGTCCTTAATATTGGAGTAGCCACCCTGATGATCATGCCCTGAAAAAACGGCCAGTACTTTTCCACTCTCTTCGAATATTTTTCGAACCTCTGAGGCATTTTTAATATTGTGATCCTGCTCATCCACTCGATCCAGAGTTTGATGGGTGAAAACTACCGTAGGCAAGCTTGTGCTCGCGAGATCTTTTGTCAACCATTCAAGTTCGACCGGAGGGACGAAGGTATCTCTCCATGTCCAGAAACTGTCTTCCGGAGTTTTCATGTCGTAGGGACGATGTGGGACTTTGGGAATATAATCGGCGTCGAGAACGATGAAATGAACACCACCTGCATCCCAGGAATACCAAGTCGTTCCTTGTGGAATGCCTGTGTTGGTAATGGATTTGAGAAGAAATTCCCTGGTAAGGCTATTAAATTCATGGTTACCAAGAACGTGGTAATGGGGTTCGTAGGAGGCGAAAAGGGTTTCTATTTCCTTTAAATTTTTGCCTGGGTCGGTACCTTTGGCAGGAGTATCGACAAAATCGCCCATTTCAATTACGAATGAAGGTTTATCCTTTTCCATTTTATTGATAAAAATCTCCATCTTATGTAGGGATGCGGAGTATTTTCGAGTTGCAGTGTCCTCTTTTGTGGTGTGGTGCATATCGGTAATAATGCCGGCTGTGACCAGCGTTGTTTTCTCTTTTTCCGCTTTGACTATCCCGGGCAGAACTATCCCTGTAACAATTGCAATTCCTGCTGCCGCCCCTGCACCAAGAAAATTACGACGATTCACATCCATGATAGTTCCTTGTGGTTATTACAATAATCTAGGGGACGTCACACTCCCTCCTTATTCTTTGAGGTCCACCTTGCTCAGAGGTATCGTCTTTGTTTCCCCAACCTTGATCCAATCGTTAAAGGTAGCGAAATACTCGTTGTTGTGATTTGTATTTGGCCCTATGTGGCGGGCGCTACTGACCCGGATCGACGCAAGGTGCCAGCCATCGCCAAGGCCGCCGTCGTTGTGGATGGTGATCGAGGAGATCATTCCCAAGTTGGCACTGGGAATGGTTACATGATCGGTATTCCCACGTTCCATTCGACTGTTCTCGTAGATCAGGTTACTCTCCCCAGTATTCACCGTGATTGTGGCTTGACCACGGTTACCGTTTAGGGTGAAGGTTAAATCGCCGTCCGATCCGGCTGTATACAGATCACTCGTCACAATTTCAAGCCCGTAAGCCTCGTTTGCCGGTTGGAACGGATTGTCATCCCGGATTGCGAGGCGAATTTCTGGATGCTGATTCACCACATTCAGCAGGTCGTCGATGTAGGACGGATCGAAACTATTATACCCCGGATCGGAGAAGAAGGCGTCGGGAATGATACCGTCGACTCCCCTATTGATGTACGAATCCTCGGATTCCGAGGAATTAAGGACAAAGACATACGTAAGAGCCTTGGGAAATCCGGTGGTGGCGCGGTTGAAGGCGGCAAGATCTATAGCCCGCGGCAGATGGAAGCCGGGCCAGATGCTACCGTCGCCATACCCGATGTTACCAAAGAAACCACGATCAAAGAAGAACTGGTTGGTTTCATTCGCGTCGTCCTCCTCATCGATCATAACGCCTTCCCGCTCCCCGAGTTTGTCCAGAATGTTGTCGAAGACGGCGCCGTCGGAGCGTTCTGCGACGGAAAGAATGACATTCGCATTCACTCCGTCGAAATTGAGATGGCGATGAACGGCATCGAGTATCTTCGGGCCGTTCTCGGCAAGGACGGTGGAGGATTTGATGTCGAAAACTATCAAAGCGAGAACCGGATAAGCAATGGCCAGTTTATGAATCCCGTCGAGGTATTGAGCCAGGGTCAGGGGGACATAGGGAGTGGCAAAGAGGTTATCGTGATACACCACAATGCCGGTCGGGCTCGGTGTATACGGGGCCTTGGCCAGGTGAGAGCCGGAGGGCAGGACTATAAGATCCATTTCGAGGGCGTTGGCACCATGTTTCAAGGCCAGTTCCGCAGTCTCAAGGGTGTTGGTACCATGGGCGACTACATAGAACGGTCGTGCACTGGCACCGTTGAGCGGTGTATTCTCCGCCAAGGCGAGGCCGGTTGCGAGCGCAAGAAAGCTCATCACCATTGGCATGATACCCCACCGGCAGTAGTGAACGAGCTGATTCGCCTTCGTCTTTTCTTCGACAGACGGTATGAGAATATCTTCAGTGATGTCGTACATGGGTTAATGCGCATTCTCCACTGACATCACATACGCCAAGGTCGGCCGGATGCCCTGCAATGAGCCTTGGTTTGTCGCTCGTCCGCCGCAGCTTCCACGATGGATCAAGAGACTTTCTTGCCCTTGCTGCTATGCAACTTACCTGCCATTCATTCTGTCAAACCCAACATATTGGAAATAGGGAGTATTGCCAGGAGCCGAAGGAGGACAGAGGGGTGATGTCTCCAGTTGTTCGGTAAAAAGTATCCACCTCGCAATCAAACTGGATACTTTTTACTTAGTCCGTCGGAGGTATTATCATGGTTAAAAAGGCGGCCGCCACGATTTTTTGATTTAAATCAGCACGTTAACAGTACACATCAAAATGGTTCTTCACCAACCAGGCAAGGCTGAAAACAGCCACGAATTTCGACCGGATTGATGCTGCTATTGATAGCAATTCCGGAATGTACTATGACCACTTCTTCAGCAATCTATCTTTTGCAAGCCATCCTTACAGAGAGGGTCGATGGGATAAGGACGTGAAATTAATGTCATTAAAATCATTCATCTTATGGAGTTAAGTTTTATTGTGTCGAGTGTCAGTCGGCCTCTATCCGGCAGGGAACATAGCGGTGCAGCGGTGTGCCAAAAGCATCACGATGGGTATTTTTGGTGAGTCTGTTGACATTGACCCCATATACCTCGCCATCATAGTGCAGTCCAAAGCCGTGGGGAATGAGGATGGTACCCGGCCTGACCCGGTCGGTTGTCTCCAGTTCACCCATTTCGCAGCCGGCCTCGGTTATGACCTGCACCCGCTGACCGTCAAGCAGGTGGAGAGCCGCGGCATCGCCTGGATGCATGGCAATGGTACAGGCCCGTTTCCCAACATTCCATGCAGGATTTCTCATCAACGTGTTGGCGTTATACTGCATATGGCGGCCAGCCTGGAGAATAAAAGGATATTCAGGTGCGGGCATGAGTGCTTGTCTTTCCCTCTCGGCATCAAGCTGGGTAACCTCGTCCTGCAGTTCTTCAATATACAACTCAATCTTCCCGGACTTGGTCTGTAGCCCTGCCATGGGTTTGGTTGTATCGGCCATTCCGATCCATAAACCCTGTGGATTATCGAGGATAGCCTGGAACATTCTATCTCCCTGGTCAATACCAGGAGCGAACCCGGCTCGTACCGCGTTCTCCCTCACGTCCCGCTGCGCAGTCATCAGCAGGCCCCAGAGCGCCGCCTTATTACCGCTATCCCAGAGAGTTCCCAGGGTTTTTTCCAGAATTAAGACCATCTTCGAGCGGATAGCGGGCTCCTTTGCCGCCCATGCCATAAGCTTTGCGCCAAAGGCCAAGCGATTGCAGGGGTTGCCGCTTGAGGCCTGGACGATTTCCTCGGGGATTTCCGGGACAAGACCGAGTTTTTCAGCCAGACGGGTATATATCCGGGATGGTTCAAGACAGTCACCCGGAGGCTCGACAATCGGCCCCCTTAGTTGAAAGTAGACCTGGGGATAGGTCCAGGCAAAAAAGGTCCCGTCCCAGGTCTCGTAGAAGGTGCGGGAAGGCAGGACGTAGTGGGCAAACCTGGCGGTTTCGCTCATGACGATGTCGGTCACCACCAGCAAGTCAAGTGCGGCAAAAGCCTTTTCGTAGGCAGCGGTGTCGGGGTACGACCGGAGCGGATTGCAGCCATTGACCAGGATGGCCCGCAAACGGTCGGGGTGATCGTTCAGGATCTCTTCCGGAACCACCGCGGGCGGATAGAAACCGGCGGCTGCGGGAAACATCCCGGTGGCAACTGTCCGCCAGACTTTTGCACTTCGCTCGTCGGCATGGCTGCCAAGCGGCATCATCATGCCGGGGACGATATTTCCTCCCCGGACGCCAATTACTCCGCAGATGGCCGCCAACATATTTATCAGATAGGAGGTAACAGCACTGTGGCGACCCATATAGACGCCGAGATCGGTATGCACGCACCACTTTTTGCTGGTAATCAGCCGGCAGAGTTCTATAACCTGCCGTTTTTCAAGCCGGCATACCGCAAGAGCCGCATCTCTATCGCTGTCGGTAAACCAGCCTCTTACCTGGTCAAAGCCCTCGACATGGCTTTCAATATACTGCCTGTTTTCCCAACCTTCCTTGAGGATAATTGAGATCATGGTCTTGATCAGCAGCGCATCGGTCCCGGGAGCCAGCGGCAGATGGATATCGGCGATCTCTGCTGTTTCACTTTTTCTGGGATCGACAACAATCAGCAGTTTATCCGAACTTTTGGCAATTTCCCGCAATACCTTGGGCGCCCGGGGCATTTGATGGCTCTGCATGCCGTTCCACCCCCAGGCCACCAGCATCTCGGTTTCATGTTCGTCGGGAACCGGGATGTTGTATTGCTTGCCCAGCATACGCCCATTCACCCACCAGGAACCGCTGAACTCCTGTCCTGCTGAAGAATAACGATACTGCGAGCCAAGAGCTTTCAAGAGCGAGGCGCCAAAGCTTGCCTCAAAATGGCCGCCCTGGCTGCTGGCTCCCATATAAGCAAGACTTCGCGGTCCGTGTGCCGCAATGAGGTTTTGCAGCTTGTCGGCAATTTCTTCGATGGCCTGATTCCAGGAGATCGGCTCAAACTGTTCGCCCACTCTTTTCAACGGCCTTGTCAACCGGCCTTTGGGGTATTGATAGTAGAGGATATTCAACCCCTTGCGGCAGGCATATCCCTGACTCCTGGGATTATCCCTGTCAGGCCGCACCCGGGACATTTTGCCGTCTTCAACCAGAATCTCAAGACCGCAATTCTGGGCACAGAGGACACATCCGGTTTTTTTCCATTCACTCATTTGCACCATCCCCTTTGAATAAGTTTAATCAAGGTGTGTCGTAAACGTGAAGGTAATATACCCCATGGATAGTATTGATGAGATAACCATTCAAATAGGCTATGAATGAGTTCCGTAACTCTTCAAAAGGAGATTCTGTTTGGGGTGTTACAGATATTCTGTAGCACCCCTTTTTGTTTTTCTGCTTTGACGATGTCTATTTTCCGACCTTGGCAATGGCACCCTTGACGGAAATGGCATAGGGTTGATGGTCGCGGAGGAATGGGGGGAGGCTGTTTTGGGCTAAGCGGGCCAAGTCCAAGGTTGGATATTCACCGTAAAACACTAACACAACCTCAAGCGATCCACCTTTTTTAAAAATGAAAAAATTGCCGGCTTCTTGGCGATAATTGGGCTGGGCTAGCATCTTCTTAAGGTTTAACTCGGCATTTTTTGCGGTGAGAACCATAATCTGCACGGTAAATTTATCATTTTTCTTACCGCTTGCCCAAACCGTGCCAGCATTCAATCGGTTCCTGTAAAGCTGGTCGACAGTCAGGTGTACATTGGCGCCACCACTCTCTTGAAGCTCCGTTCGAGGTTGCACTTTTGCTGTTCCGGTTGAAGGCTCTTGCGAAGCCTCCGGTTTGACTTTCAAGGGAGGGATCTGCCGCAACTCCGGAACCTTAACCTCGACGGCTGTCACCACCTTCTTCTGAACGGGTGCGGGCAAGGGTTCCAAGTCTTTTTTTGTTGCCGATCGGGGCGTCGCAGCAGGGGGCTCGGCAATTTCTTGAGTTTTTGCCGCACCGCCGGATGTTTCCATAGGCACTGTCGTGCCGGTCTCAGGCTCCTTCGAAACCTTTTGCTCCATCTTTTCAAGCTGTTTTGGCGAGACCTCCGGGTGTTGAGAGGCCGACCGGGTAAGCTCTTCTGCTACCGACTGGATAGCCGGCTGTTGCTGCCCACCTCCCGCCTGAGGAGCAACCTCCACCTTTGCCGTGCCGGTTGACGAGGACAAGACAATCGGCTTTATCCTCCGCCGCTCTTCTCCCGGTCGCAGGAAAAAAAACAACAGAATCAAAGTGCAGAGCACACCACCTATCCACAAGACAGAAAGAATTGAGCGGTTCAAACCGGGCCGTACCAACTCTTTATTGTCTACTTCTGCCTCAGCCTCATCCTTGACACTATCAAGTAGCGTCATAAAAGACGTGTCGTCCCCGTGTGATCGCAGCGATTTGTCGGCCAGGAAATTGATTTTCCGGAATTTCCCTTTAGCTAATCCATGAATATTCCGCACCACTTCATCATTGAAAACCTGCCTCTTGTCCGGACTCGCCAACCCCTCTGTATAGACGCGCAGATAGTCGGCAGTTTCCTGTTCGGTGAGCGGCAATAAATCAAAATGCAGATCTTCGGTATTGCGAAAATCACAAATAGAAAGCTGTTCGCAATTCTCAAGAAAGGTTTTCCGCCCGGAAAACAGTATCTGCATGCGCACGCCGGCAGCCGTTATCCGGTCCAGCATCTTGCGTATCCTTTCCAAAGTAGCAAGATAGATGTCTTCCGCCTCATCAAATATAACCAGGAGGCCCTTTGATTGCCGCAACAGGTGCGCGATTATCTTTTCTATAGCCGCATCAACCGTCTTCCCTTCATCAGCGGCTGACAGCACCAGGCCCAACCCTTGGGCAACCATTCTCACGACATCTTCAAAAGATTCTACAGTACGGGGGAAAAAAACGGTAATAATGGAAGACGGGCATTCACTTTCGAGCTTTCGACACATCGTCGTTTTCCCGCTCCCTTCACTCCCCGAAATAACCATAAGCGGCGCCCCTTTTTCCAGGGCGCCCTTCATCCGCACAAGTAATTCCCCACGACCGGCCCCCGCATAAAAATTTGTAAGAGGTATCTTATCCTGAAAAGGGGCTTCCGGTGTATTATCAGTAATTTTCTGGAGTTCTGTCATGAGTGTGATTTATTGTCCAAGCAAGATAAACGGGATTCTTTATCAAAATATAATACAACACTCTCTTATTTAGTGGTAGAGTTCTCAGAGAAAAATCGATACGATTCTCTCTCAAGCAACCCTTTTGCTCTCCGTCACCTAATGCCCGTCTTTCAGCTTACGCAGCATATCAGCTTTCCTCCCACTGATCTTGCGGAAACAAACGGTCTGCTGGCAATCGGTGGCGATCTCTGCCCACAAAGACTCATTGCTGCTTACAGCCATGGCATTTTCCCCTGGTATTCCGAGGGTGATCCTCTGCTCTGGTGGTTCCCCCATCCCAGGCTCGTGCTTTTCCCCGACGAATTCAGAATCCCGGGGCGGCTCAAGCGTTATTTCCGCAGCTCGCATGTTACAATCACCCGTGATTGTGCTTTTTTCCAGGTGATTCAGGAGTGTGCGGCGATTAGAACAGAAACAGGGGACAGAACTTGGATCACCAAGGAAATGCAAGCAGCATATACGGAGTTGCACCGCCTGGGCTTTGCCCATTCTGTTGAATGTTGGCATGAGAGTCGTTTAGTGGGAGGCTTATACGGCATCGCCCTGGGACGAGTTTTTTTTGGCGAATCGATGTTCTCCAGGAGACAATGCGCTTCCCAATTTGCCTTGATAGATCTGCTCTCTTTCCTCAAAAAGGAAAATTTTCAAATGGTTGATTGCCAGATGACCACCGATCATTTATTACGTTTTGGGGCAAGAGAAATAAGCGGCAGGGAATTTCAGATCCACCTCAAAGAATACATTCAAGATACCACACCTCATGAAAACTGGAAAAAAAACATCAGTTAACCCGCAAAATGAGCAGTGTACCACCTGCGGAAGAAAACAAGAACTCACCGCCCAAGGACAAGATCGTCTTTGTGCTCAGTGCCTGGCCATGATCGACATCCTGTGCAACCACCCGGACTGTGCTGTGAAACTCACCCGACTTGCCGGGATCACCAACATTTTGCAATCCGAGCCAAAGCAAATAGAGCAGGAACTGCCTGATGTTCTTGATGCGGTACGTTATCGAACAACCGACCGAGAACGCAATACCTGGTATGTGTCGGTAAGCGAACTGGGTGGCAATCCTGTGGAAATCTTTGCCTCAACGGCCTTTGATCGTGACCAGCACCTGCAGTCGCGGATCTCCAATCTGACCACCATAACCCGGCTCATCTCCCTCATTTTAAGACATATCTTCCTGGGGGAGCGGTTGACGCTCGAAAAAACCCTTACCCAACTGCAGAGAAGCTCAAGGTTGCCGGACGACCTCCCGGCAATGCTCGGCAAGGTACTTGCCAATTACAGCAAGAGAAAACCAACGGAAACCGTTCAGGAAAATATCACCCTTTGACCACTGAGTTCAGCAGTCGAGGTAAAATTCGTAGGGGATATTTGATTTATCGAAATGCCGCAGCACTTTCTGCAGGGCATAAAGGTTGGGAATACTCAAGGAAAGTTGCCATGCCGGGTTGAGAGAGGAATAGCTGGAGAGGATTTCCAGACTGTGCATCTCCATCTCTTCCGGGGCAGAGCCTACAGCCTGCATTATATCCTTCCTGGTGGCCCTGAGGATATGCAGGATTTGCGGCTTTCTCACATGGGTATCCCTGATTTTCCAGGTGATGTTTACCGCATCCTCCCGTTGAAAGTCGAGTTCCCGAAACCGTTCGCAATTCTTATGGTGAACCGAAAGCCCTTTAGGTGTCAGTAGGGCGCAGTTATCCTTGGCAGTGGGATTGGGTTTGCAGCAGGAGGAGAGTTTCACCGACACCGGATCAAGGGTAGTCAATTCTATTTTATTAAAGGCACCCGTCGGGGCAAGCAGAGGAGAAACTCCGCCATAAAGAATGTTTTTGATATCTTCGATAATCTCCTGCAAGCGGAGGCGCCCCTCGCCGATCCGGATATACAGATCATCGAGAGTATTTAAGGAGTAACCCTCTAGAAGAAAAGGGACATCCCTGTCGTTCATGACATCAAAGGGAATACCGTAGCGCAGCATTTCCTGACGAAGCAAGGAAAATCCGACCTCCAAGGTTACCTTGCGACGACGGACCTTGAAACCTCTTGCCAATTCACCTCGTGCCCTGGGAGTCTTGCACAACGACAGCATTTGCTGCTCAAACCGAATAGGCTGATCGGCCCGGATGATACGCACCATATCGCCGTCCTTGAGGACATGATCGGCTGCCAATCTCTTATTGCGGATCATTGCCCCGAGACAGGTCTCGCCGATTTCGGTGTGCACCTGGAAGGCAAAATCGAGAACGGTGGAATTAACCGGCAGGCAGATCAGGTCCCCCTGCGGTGTATAGGTGTAAATTTCCTTGATGCCGCTGGCGGCGATGACATCCCGGTAGGATACCGAATCCTCGGAGCCCAGGACATCGAACATCTCCTGAATTTCCCGAATAAACCGCCCCTGCTTTCCGGATTTTGAACTCCAGTTCCTGAAGATCCCCCTCTGGGCTTTTCGGGCCATCTCATCGGTGCGGATCTTGAAGAGAAATTTCTGACCTTGAATAATTGCCCGGGCGTGTAAACCCTGATACCCGGTAGGCTTGGGATTGGCAATGAAATCGCGAATGGTCCTGGGAATCGGCTTAAAGGTCTGATTGACAATCCCCAGTGCGTTATAGCAGGATTGCACATCATTGACGGCAATAAGGATCTCCATGGGGGTATCTATTCGCTGCACCAGGATGCGGCTGGCAACATCATAATAAGCCCAGAGATTTTTTGTTCTGATGGTTATACGACAGTCGAGGTTCTTACTCTCGGCATTTTTGGTTATTTCACCGACTATCGTCTGGCCGATAGGGGCGCTCGCCAGCTGGCGAATTTGATTGTTAAGCTTTGCCCCCTGTTTCGGATACTTGTAAAGCAGGGCCAGGGTATACATCTCCCGTTTCATGTTGAAAAGTCCGAAAACGGTGGCGAGCGGTGCATAGATATCAATGGTCTCGTCGGCTATACGCTGCCGTTTGGCTTTCGGCATTGCCCGCAGAGTCCGAAGGTTATGTAGGCGGTCGGCAAGTTTTACCAGCATAACCTCCGGTCGCAAGGCGGCACCGGTAAATATTTTCCGGTGGGTATTTTGACTGTCGACCTGCTTGTCGCCGGAAAGGTGGGTAACCTTGGTGCATCCCTCGACAATCGCCTGGACATAACTGCCGAATTTTTGCCCGACGACTTCCTCCGTTACTTCATGGACGTCTTCCACCGTGTCATGCAGGAGGGCCGCGGCAAGAATCTCCGGATCGGTAATGTCCATCTCCTCGGCAAGGATCTTTGCCACACAGCAGGGATGGAGAATGTAGGCATCACCGGACCTGCGCCATTGATCGGCATGCGCCTCGACTGCAAAATCGAGAGCCTGCCAGAAGATATCTTCGCCCGGCTTTTCGGCAATGAGCGCCCGCATTTGGTTACGGTAGATTTCTAGATCAAAAGCAATACGGCGCATGCCCCCCCAATCTGTTCATATAACAGTCCACACCTATAGACATACTCTTGAGGATACTTAGAATATGCAAGCTTAGAAAAGTCGCCGGCCATTTTCCCTGTTCTTCGGCCTGGACTTTCCCACCCCGGATAAACGGGATCAAAATATTGCCTTGCAGCTTAACAAAATTAACCTGCCGGAGAAAAGAAAAAAAAGAGTATGTCAAAAAAAAGAAAATCCCCTGAAAAATCGAAGAGCAACAAAGAGAAACCGCAATGGAACGACAAGAGCAACAGACAGCAACCAGGCAAATGGGAAAACCTCTTGCTCGGCTTTCTCTATTCTGCACAGGAAGCACTGCCGCTTGCGACAATTGAAAATTATTTTTTGCAGGAAGGGGTCAAGGCCAAAGACCTCGCCAAGACCCTTGATTCCCTGCTGCACGAGGGACTCATAACAAAAAGTGGCAAGCGCCTCTTTAAACTCAGCCCTAATGCCCCTCTCTATGAAGGTCAGCTGATACAACACCCGAAAGGTTTTGGTTTTATCAGCCCGGTGCAGCAGCACGGCAAAAGTGCCTCTTTCGCCCGTGACCCGTTTGTCTCCGTAAGCTCCATGGGAAATGCTCATCATGGGGATCGGGTATTGATACGAGTCTTGCGAACTCGCAAGGATCTTCGCCCTGAAGCCATTGTCCTGCAGGTAACCGCCCACGGAAGCGACAGGATCGCCGGCATTTTCAAAAAAGATCCTCGTAGCGCCATGGTGTTTCCGGACGACGTACGATTTCCCTTTACCATCAGAATCGACGACTACAACAATTGCAATCCGACAGACGGCGATGCGGTCATTGTGCAATTCACAAGAGAGCCGCGACCGACCCGGGTACTTTCCGGGAAAATTTTGGAAGTATTAGGAAATAGCGCCAAAATAGATACCCAACTACGCCTGGTCATTGAAAAATTTGAACTGCCCCACCTCTTTTCTGCCGGTGTACAGGAGGAGGCGGAAAGCCTCTCGGACCTCATTGAACCTGAAGAAAACCGGGAAGACCTGCGCCAGACCATGCATGTCACCATCGATGGCGAGACCGCCAAGGATTTTGATGACGCCATATGCGTCATAAAGACGCGGCAGGGTTTTCGCCTCTATGTGTCCATCGCCGATGTCAGCCATTTTGTCGTTCCGGGATCGGCTATTGACCAGGAAGCCTATACCCGGGGGACATCCATCTATTTCCCGGGCAGGGTTATTCCCATGCTGCCGGAAAGGCTCTCCAACGACCTCTGCAGCCTGGTTCCCGGCAAAGACCGGCTCACCGTTTCGGCGATCCTCGACTTTGACCGATCCGGAACATTGCGCAGCAAACGTTTTACCCGATCGGTGATCTGCAGCCAGCAACGCTTCACCTATACGATCGTTAAACAAATCCTGATCGATCAAGATCCAGCCCTCCGCAAGCTGTACAAAGGATTTCTCACCCAGTTGAGATGGGCGCAAGAACTGGCAATAGCCCTGCAAAAAAAGAGAAGACAACGCGGTTCCATCGACTTTAACCTGCCGGAGCCGGAATTCACCTTAAGCGACGAAGGAGAGGTAACGGCAATTACCAGAACCGAAAGGAATTTCGCCCACCAGCTCATTGAAGAGTTCATGCTTGCCGCCAACGAAGCGGTCGCCGAACTGGCGACGGCAAGCATGGTTCCGGCCCTTTACCGCGTGCACGAACCACCCGACCCGGTAAAGATAGAGGAATTCATCACCTTTGCCAAAACCCTTGACCTGCATCTGCCGCCGCAGGAGGATAGCCCGGCCTGGTTTGTCAAAGTACTCGACATCTGTCGGGATTCAAAATATGAATATATCATCAATAATCTCCTATTGCGCAGTATGAAGCAGGCGCAGTATGCCGCCGAAAACGTCGGTCATTTCGGTCTTGCCTCCTCCGATTACACCCATTTTACCTCACCGATACGCCGCTACCCGGATCTCATCGTCCACCGCACCCTTCTCCGCCTGCTTGCCAAGCCGCTTCGGAAAAAGTCGGCAGAGCCGGCGCATCCGTCTTTCAAAGATGCCGGGGAGTTTCTTTCCGTAAGAGAAAGAACGGCGATCATGGCCGAACGCGACATGCATGAAAGGCTGAAAATCACCTATATGGAAAAACATGTAGGTGATTCTTTTGATGCCATTATCTCGGGCGTAAACGATGCAGCCCTGTTCCTCGAGATTCCGGATCACTGCCTCAGCGGCTCCCTTGCCGTCGATCGCCTGACCGACGACTACTATCTGCTGGACAGTAAGAACCATCGTTTGTTTGGTGAAATTACCGCTAAAACCTACCGGATCGGCGACCGCATACGAGTCACCCTGACAGATGTCGACCACTACCGAAGAAGGATAAATTTCACCTTGGCGACCGAAGCGATCGCCTAAACTAATGGACCCGCAAGAACTCCTTTCGCACCTCGCCATCGTTCTCATCCGTCCGAAGATACCGGAAAATATCGGAGCGGCTGCAAGAATCGCCTGGAATATGGGCATCACTCGCCTCATCATCGTCAGGGACGACATTCCGGACCGTGAGTCGATGGCGAAAATGGCCACCCATAAGGCCGCACATCTTATCGATAATCTAGAAATCTACCACGACCTGGCCGAGGCCTTGGCCGATTTTTCCATAGTAGTGGGCACAACTGCCAGGAGAGGGCGGCAAAGGTGTGTCGAAAAAACGCCGCGGCAACTGGTGGAGGTGCTGCTCCCCTCCCTTGCGACCAACCAGGTGGCAATACTCTTCGGCCCTGAAGATACCGGCCTGACCAACGATGACCTCAAGTATTGCCAAATGGCTTCGGCAATCCCTACCGCTGATTTCTCCTCCTTGAACCTCGCCCAGGCGGTTGCAATTCATTGTTATGAAATTTATTATGGCCTTGTCCATGCGCAAAAAGACATGGTACTAGCCCCGCACCTTGCTACCACCCATGAATTGGAAAGCATGTACTCCTCTCTGGAGGAATCGCTTTATTCAATTGATTTCCTGAATGAAGTGAGTCATATCTATTGGATGATGAATATCCGTCATTTTTTCAGCCGGATCACTCTTACCTCAAAAGATGCCAATATCGTAAGGACGGTGTGCAAGAAACTTTTGCTTTATCTAAAAAATAAAAACCACAAAGACCTTGGTGACCCATGAAATATGAAGAGAGCTTTGTCAACTCCAGCGTACCCTCGAACAAGTTCTATTCACCGCACATCGATCATTCTCAGTCCCTGCTCAGAACCAATCTCCTCAAGTCAAAATTCCCCGACCAACAGCATGGCAAGAAAGTAATCATCATAGAAGCCCAGGCCGGACAAGGCAAAACAACCCTGGCATCACAGTTTTTAAACTCTACAGGCAATATTTCCATCTGGTACCAGGTTGGTCCGGAAGACTCCGATCCGTTTCTTCTCCTCTCTTCCCTGCTCCAGAACCTCTCAACCAACTTAACCGGCTTCAATTCGCCACAACTGGCAAACATTTTAACAGAAGGCAGCGTCGGCCCCTTGGATCTCACCCGTTGCGCCAATCTCCTTCTCCGCGATCTCGAAAATTTTCTGAAAGATGATATCTACTTGGTCTTCGACGATCTACATCTGATCGCAGTCGGCACCCTGACCATCAGCCTCCTGGAACATCTAGTAGACACCTCGCCGACCAAGGTGCATTTTATTTTCATAACCAGGCATCATCTTGAAATAAAAGGAAAAATTATTCGCAATGGCGTCAACATCGCCTACCTTAACACCGCCGATCTGGCTCTTGACAAGCAGGAAATCGAAACCCTTTATCACACTGTTTTAAAACGCGACATCAGCAGGCAGGAAGCCGGCGAAATACAGCGTATCACCAACGGCTGGATCATGGGAATTATTCTGGCGAGCCACCCCATCTCCGGACGGAGTAAATTCTGGCAGAAGCCTTCGACCGCTGCGATCTCGGTAGTACCGCAGACCGGCCATATGCTCGACTACTTCCAGGATGAAATATTTGCGCAAATTCCTGAAAATCTCCATTTTGCCTTTCTCAAGCTATCGTTTTTGCATGAAATCCCCACTGATCTGGCCAGCGAAATCTCGGGGATCGCCGGATTTGCGCAAAAACTTTCGAAAATGGCCAGAGAAAATTTCTTTATCTATAACCTCGATGACCAGCAGCACGTATTCCGCTTTCACCATTTCTTCCAGGAATTTCTCCAACAACGAGCCAAAGCACATTTATCCGACAGCGAAATTGCCGATATTTACCGAGCCGAAGCACGATACTACCTGGACCGGGACATGACGGAAAAAGCTCTCACCTGTTATAAAAATGCCGGTGACTTTCATGCAATGGAAGACATTCTCAAAAAAGAAGGAATGAACCTTATCGCCAAAAACCGGACTCTTACCATTCTTACCCTGCTGCAGACTCTTGCCGATGACGTCCTCTATCAATATAGCTGGCTGACCCTTTATGCCGGTCTCCTCCGAGTGGATTTTGTACCACAAACCACCCTGCCTTTTTTTGACCGAGTGCGAGGCCATTTCGAAAAAACGGGAGAAGTTATTGGGGAACTGATCGCGCTTTCGCAAACCATCTATTACCATTTCGTCATTTCCGGGAAATACACGGAAGGCTCTCAATTCTTGCCGAGAACTGAAGCCCTGTTGGAGAAGAACAAAGCCTCGCTGCCCATGCCGATAATTGTTATGGCTGCCAGGAATCTGGCCTCCGGCTACTGTTTCTTTAACGGCGAAATGGAGAAGGCAAGGCATTACATTCAGATGGCCAGCACCCTGGCCACCCGATATAATATTCGCAACTTCATCGCTTCAACCCGTTTTATTCAGGGCTATATCGAACTGCTGAGCGGCAACCGTGCCAAGTTTCTCCGCGAAGCGGAAGTCTGCTTCTCACTCTTTAATGATCCGCTCGTTGGTGAGTCGAACAGACTGACCATGCGAATCATGAATCTCTGCTACCTCTCGATGGTCGGTGATCACCATAATTTTCATATGCAGCAATTGGCATTGCAAAATGCCATCAACCACAATGTAATCGACCAAACGGTTGCTGCTCCCTACCTCTTTGTCTGGGGCAGCAGTAATCTCTTTTCCCTTGGTTACACAAAGCAGGCTCTCGACCTGCTGGAGAAAGGCTGGGGTATAACTTCTATTGCGGCAACCGATCATATGCAGAGCCAGCTTCTGCAATGGCAGGCTTTTGGCCTTGCGCTTACAGGCTATACCGATGCGGCACTTGTGAAAATCACCGAATCTATCCGCCTGAGAAATAATTCAGCAGGCCTTTTTTATATTGCCTTCAACGCCATCATTGCCGGAGCAGTGTACACGCGGATCAAAAATTTTACCGAGGCTATGCCCTTACTCGAAAAGGGTCTGGCCATCGCCCAATCCATTCCCTCAACTTATTTAACTCTTTGCGCTCTTTTTAATATGAGCTATTGCAAATACCTGGCTAAGGGGGCGGAGGCAGCCGTTGATGATCTGGAAGCCGGGCTTTCCTTGATGAAAATCTACGGTTACAACCATTTCTGGACTTGGGAACCGGTTATGATGACCGAACTCCTTGCCGTAGCGGTAAGAAGGGATATCGAAAAAAGCTTTGCCCAAGTGCTGGCCAGAACCCGCCTCCACCTGAATTTTTCCGATACCGGCAAGGCCCTACCCCTCCTGAAATTCACCCTCATGGACAACTTTGAGATCAGTATTTCAGGAAAGGTTGTTTTTCGGGCCAAGGACCTTACTCACTTCCAACGAGAAATGCTGGGATTATTGATTACCGCTAAAGGCCAACGCATTCCTCAAGAGAAGATTCTCGTGGAACTGTGGCCTGAAAGTACGCCGACAAATGCCCGGAAAAGCTTTGATACCCTTTTGACCAGATTGCGACAATTGCTGACACCGCACCTGCCGACTTCGATTAAAGACTACCTCTTTATCCAGAAAGGCATTCTGTGCCTGACGAATTACGAAATAGATGCCCTGCAATTTCTTGAAATCGCACGAACAGGCATATCCCACAGTAAAAACGGCGACTGGCTGCAAGCGCATAATGCCTTTCAAAACGCGCTTTCTCTGTGGAAGGGGGGAATGCCCGATGACACTTTCCAGAGCGAACAAGTTCTGGCATTCAATGACACCCTTGCGGGTCTTCTCGTGGAAATAGGCTCGATATGGGCAAAAAATTTAGCGGAATCGAAGCGATTCGAGGAAGCCATTACTATTCTCGAACGTATTCTGAAGCTCAATTACCTTGAGGATAACCTGACCATTCTCCTCTATAAGCTCCATTGTTTGAACAACAATCCGCTTAAATCGCGGGAGATCCTCGAGAGATACAAAAAGGCGCTGTTAAAAGCCGACTACAGCGAAGAAGAGGCTGCTGACTATCTTGAAGATATCCTCCAGTCAACTGCCGATTGAGCGACTACCGATGGAGAAATTGGTAATCGCAATTACCAAACCGGTATCGTTCGGCAGAAACCGACACCCTCAGTTGCAACGGCCAACCAAGGTGTCCTTTCGGCAAGCCTGCCTATCTTGCCAGAACAATAGCTGGTAAAGTCCGGTGGGGGAGTAGGTGCTGGATCTCGTTCAACAAGCGGGAGATGTGAAGTTTTCCTTATAATTCCAGGGCAACCAACCTCGCGGATTGGCAAACAGTGCTGAGGTGTTTTTCTGCAGAGCCGTGAGATAATCGAAGGGATTGATCTTGGCGAGAGCACAGGTGTGGATGATACTCATGAACAGGTCACCGATATAGGCACCG
>Ga0118677_10007315_pt1 | contig 18286 bp, 8 predicted proteins | sample AliMusrvi5mmetaG_FD_86154 | JGI IMG/M metagenome (GOLD analysis project Ga0118677, IMG submission 86154) | reverse complement strand
GAATCCCGGCCGCCACCAGCCGATCCGGCTGTCGCCAGCCATGCAGGCGATTTTTAACAGACTGATTTCCCCGTCCCTCACTTTCCTCGGCGAGCTGGCGATGCTGGCCGGGGAGACGGTTTCCTCGATCGCCCACGGAAGGGTCCGCGTGTGGCTGACGTTGAGACAGATTGCGGAGGTCGGGTTCGGCTCGCAGCTCGTCGTCGTGGTCACGGGGGCATTCACAGGGGCGGTTTTCACAGCCCAGGCTTATTTCCAGTTTTCCAGCCTGAACATGGAGACCGCAGTCGGGCCGGTGGTCGCACTGGCGATGTTCCGGGAGCTGGGTCCGGCGCTCACCGGGCTGATGGTCGCCGGCCGGGTCGGGGCGGCGATGACTGCGGAAATCGGCACGATGAAGGTGACCCAGCAGATTGACGCCCTGCGCGCGCTGGCGGTGAACCCATTGATTACCTCGTCGTCCCGCGCGCCCTGGCCATGTTCATTTCCATGCCGATCCTCGTGATCGAATGCGTCGGGCTCGGGGTCATGGCGAGCTACTATGTCGGCGTCCATGTGCTCAACATCAACGGCGTCTATTTTTTCGGAAACGTGCAGAAATGGACCGAGTGGAGCGACATCATGATGTCGTTGATCAAGGGGTTTGTCTTCGGCGGGCTCATTGTCTTCATCAGTTGCCGCGAGGGGCTGAAGGCCAAGGATGGCGCGGTGGGCGTCGGGCGGGCAACGACTGCCACCGTCGTCACCTCGTCCCTCGCCCTCCTGATCTCCAACTTCTTCCTGACTATGGCGCTCAACATCCTCTTCCCGGCCGGCCAGCGATGAACGAGCCCCTCATCCATGTGCGGGACCTCGTCCAGCGGCTCGGATCGCAGGACATCCTGCGCGGGCTCACGCTGGATGTTCTTCCGGGCGAGACGCTGGTCCTGTTGGGTAAAAGCGGCGGCGGGAAAAGCGTGTTCCTGCGGCATCTCGTCGGCCTCATGCGCCCGGTTTCCGGCAGCATTGTTTTCGAGGGGCAGGAAATCACGAAGCTCAAGGAACGGGAGCTCGAACCGGTGAGGCGCAAGATCGGCATGCTTTTCCAGGACGGGGCGCTCTTCGACTCGATGAACGTCTTTGATAACGTGGCCTTCCCGCTGCGTGAGCGCGGAGAGAGAGACCACGCCGTGGTCCGCGAAAAAGTCGCCCAATCCCTTGCCATGGTGAACATGACCGGGCACGACCATAAAATGCCGGTGAACCTGAGCGGCGGCATGCGCAAGCGCGTGGCGCTCGCCCGCGCGATCATCTCGCCGCCGGATGTCATCCTCTACGACGAGCCGACCGCCGGGCTCGACCCGATCGTCTCCGACAGCATCAACCGCCTCATCCGTCGGCTCCAAAGCCAGTTGAACGTGACGTCCCTTGTCGTCACGCACGACATGGTCAGCTGCAACCACATTGCCGACCGGGTCGCCCTCCTCGACGAGGGCCGCATCCACTTTCTCGGCACCACGTCCGAACTCCGCGAGACCCGCGACACGGTCGTCCGGGATTTTGTGGATGGACGCTCGGGCGAAACCGTTTATTGAGAACCCATGCCATGACCAGCGAAGACCGCATCAACCAGTCAAAAGTCGGAGTATTCATCCTGATCGGCCTGATCACGATCGGGCTGATGGTCGTGTATTTCGGGCGCGTCGGCGAAGGGATGCGGAGCTGTTACACCCTGCGGGCGGAGTTTCCCAATGCCAGCGGGCTCAGGCGCCAGGCCGATGTGCTGCTGGCCGGGGCCAAGATCGGGCGGGTGGTGAACGACCCGGTCATCCTGCCGGACATGAACGGCGTTTATGTGGACCTGCGGATTTTCAAGGACGTGAAAATCCCGAGCAAGAGCGAGTTTTCCATCGGCAGCTCCGGGCTCCTCGGAGACAAATATATCGATATCGGCCTGAAGGGGGACGAGAAGGCCTCGGTCCCGCTTGCGCCGGGCAGCACGGTCAAAGGCGTCAACGACGGCGGCGGGATCGCGGGCATGGCGACCGACGCCGTGGCGCTCGTCGCCGAACTCCGCACCACGGTCGCCAATGTCAATTCGGTCGTCAAAAAACTCGACGACGGGATCCTCAACGAGCAGGGCGTCGCCTCGCTGCGCGAGACGTTGAAAAACATCCAGACGACGAGCAGTTCGCTGACCGCCTCGTCGGAAAAGGTCAACAAGGAAGTCCTGAACGACGCGGGGATTGCCTCGCTGCGCGAAACGATGAAAAACCTCAACACCACGAGCACCTCGCTGGCCGCCGCGTCGGCCAAAGTCGATGCCGTGGTCGCGCGGGCGGATACCGCGATCCAGAGCGGCAAGGGCACGATGGACTCCGCGAAAAAAGCCGCCGACGAGCTCCAGTTCGCGCTCGCCGACATCCGTTCGCTCGTCCGCGAGGTCCGGCAGGGCCAAGGCGCGCTGGGAACTCTCATCGCCAACCGCGAGACCGCCGAAAACCTGAAGGCCCTCGTGGCCAACCTCCGCCGCTACGGCATCCTCTGGTATCGCGACGGCGAGAAAGCCAAACAGCCCGCGCCACCGAGGTGAGTCTTTTCTCTGCCAGTTGACACGGGCGAGCGGGCGCGGTTTTGATGGCAATGGTTGTGCCGCTCCCGGTTTTCAGGCATCATTCGCACGCGGTAAACAAAGTTTCTACAAATCCTCGGGGTAGGACACTCTTTGACCGGGTTGATGAGACAGGATGCGCCACGTAGATGCCGACTCTCTCCAAATCCAAGATCATCGCGTTCGCCGACGTGATGATTCCTGTTGTCGAAGGGGAATGGCGGTCGTGGAAAGCCCGCAATGAAACCGGCATCACTCCACCAGCATCTGTCAGAAGAACTTTCGAGGGCTATTGGCGCAGTTCCGAGGTAAAAGCGATTTCGCTGTTTTCAGAATCCCCTCAACCGGCGCGGGAGGCGAGGGCCGGACCAACTTGATCGCCATGAGGAACGCGTCGTGTTATTTTCTTCGGCTTGCGCGCTGCCGGTGCTGGGCGACACGCCTTTGGCGAACCGGTTGACAAAACATTTGCTCGCTGCCGGAATCATCCCGGAGAAAGCTGCGGATGACGCCGCCCATGTGGCGCTGACTGCGGCGCACGGGATGGACTTTCTGCTGACGTGGAACTGCACTCACATCAACAGCCGCGCGATCGAACGGCAGATCGAACGGGCCTGTGCGGACTTCGGGGTGGAATGTCCGGTGATTTGCACGCCGACCGAACTCATGAGAATGTAAGTCATGAAACCGAACGAGATCATCGCCGAGATCCATCGCGTCCGCGCGGAGCACGCGGAGGAGTGCGGTTACGATGTGGACGTCTTGTTTGCCCGGATGCGCGAGGGACTCGAACGGCTCCGCGCGGAGGGCTGGGAGATCGTATCGCTTCCACCCAAGCGAATCGAGGAACCTGCCGCCCTGCTGAGGGAAGAACCGCCAAAGGCATAACGCCGGTTTCCGAACAGCCTTGCATCCAGTCGAAGATGTCAGGCTTTCCTTTTGACATTTCTCCCGCATCGAATGTCCAATTCGTGCAGAGAGCAGGGGGGGAAAAGCATCGATTCCCAGGCGTTTTTTCGAATAGCATCCGTGGCATGGGCAATGCCTCACTTCGTTTCGGTTGTGCCCCTGCACCAAACATTCGTCTTTCCCGCTTCACGATGCGCTGTCGCGCTGGTTTTCTGCCCATGCGTCACAATCCAGCAAGACATGGGCAAGATGCCCATGCCACGGAAAATTTTCGACAAAGGAAAAAGATGGTATGACCAGCCTGCCCGCTGAGTCGGTGCTCTTTTCGTGGGCGTTCGAGCCGGTCCCGGTCTTGGGGCTTGTTGCGGCGGCGGCTGTTTATTTTCTCGGCTGGCGGAATCTGCACGCGCAGGTCCCGTGGCGGTTTCCGGTCGAGCGGCTGGTGTCGTTTCTGGGCGGGCTCGCGGTCATCTTTGTCGCGCTCGCCTCGCCGATCGATGCCTTTGCGGGCTGGCTGCTTGCCGTGCACATGGTGCAGCATCTGCTGCTGACGATGGTGGCTCCTCCGCTCTTGCTGCTGGGCTGGCCGATGCTGCCGCTTTTGTCCGGCCTGCCGCGCGGGTTCGCGCGCGAGGCGATCGCGCCATTTCTGGCTTCAGCAGCGCTCCAGAGGTTCGGGCGGTTTCTGGTCCACCCGTTTTTTGCGGGGCCGCTGTTCATCGTCTCGAATCTCGTGTGGCACACGCCGGCGCTCTACGAGCTCGCGTTGAAGTTCCCCGGTTGGCACCAGTTCGAGCACGTTTGTTTCCTGGTCACCGCGATTCTATTTTGGTGGCCGGTCGTCCAGCCGTGGCCGTCGCGCGCGGCGCTGCCGCGCTGGGCGATGATCCCGTATCTTCTGGCCGCCGACCTCCAGAACACCGCTCTCGCGGCGTTCCTGTCATTTCAAGGCGGCGTGCTCTACCAGACGTATGCCTTGGCGCCGCGCATCACCGGGCTTTCCGCGGCCGATGACCAGGCGGGCGCGGGTGCCGTGATGTGGGTGCCCGGATCGCTCGCTTATCTGATCCCGGCCGGGATCATCGCGATGAATTACCTCTCGCCGCGCCGCCGCCGGCATCCGCGCGAGATCCAGCCGCCGCGCTTCCCGGCTCCGTCCCGGCGGAGGTTTGACCTTTTGCTGGCACCCGTGATCGGGCGGCTGATGCGTTGGAAATTTTTCCGCCCCGTTCTGCAGTCGGTGATGTTCGCGCTCGCTGCGGCGGTCGTTCTCGACGGATTGCTTGGGCCGCAGGCGAGTCCGGTGAATCTGGCCGGAGTTTTGCCGTGGCTGCATTGGAGCGGGTTCAGCGCTGTCGCCCTGCTCGCTGTAGGAAACCTTTTTTGCATGGCCTGCCCGTTCACATTCGCCCGCGACCTCGGCCGGAAAATTTTCCCGTCCACGCGCGAGTGGCCGCGGGCGCTGCGCTCGAAATGGCTCGCGGTCGCCTTGCTGGCCGGATTTTTCTGGGCCTACGAATATTTGAACCTCTGGGACAGCCCGTGGTGGACGGCCTGGATCATCGTTTTTTATTTTGCGGGGGCGATGCTCGTGGACGGGATTTTCAAGAACGCGAGCTACTGCAAATACGTTTGCCCGATCGGGCAGTTCAATTTTGTCGCGTCGCTCGTGTCCCCGATGGAGGTGCGCGTCCGGGAGGCGGATGTCTGCTCCTCGTGCAGGACGCATGATTGCATCCGGGGCAATGCCTACCAGCGGGGCTGCGAGCTCCTGCTTTTCCAGCCGCGGAAATCCGGCAACATGGACTGCACGTTCTGCCTCGATTGCGTGAAGGTGTGCCCGCACGACAACGTCGGGATCCTGGCCGTCGCGCCGGGGCGCGATATCATCGCCGACCCCCGCCGGTCGTCGCTCGTGCAGTTCGCGCGCCGCCCGGACGTCGCAGCGCTCGTGCTCGTGTTTGTTTTTTCCGCGTTCGCCAACATCGCCGCCATGGTCGTTCCCGTGCGGGATCTGGAGGAGGCCGCGCGCCGGAGCGTCGGGCCGCAGGCGGCGGGGTTCCTTTGGTTTGCGGTCTTTGCATTTTCTGTTGTGGCCCTTCCTCTCGCGCTTGCGCGGGTCTGTGCCTGGCTCTCGTGCGCCGCATCCGGGCAGAAGCTGCCGGACCTCGCCAGCGGGTTTTCTGTCGCCCTGGCCCCGCTGGGATTCGCGATGTGGGTCGCGCATATTTCCTTTCATCTTTTCTCGGGCGTGCTCACCCCATGGCCGATCCTGCTGCGGGTTGCCCGCGACCTCGGCTTGGGAACGGCGGTGCCGGATTGGAATGTTCCGGCTCCTGTTTTCGATGGCCTGCCCGGCCTGCAGATCCTCTTCCTGAACGCCGGGCTGCTTTTTTCACTCTGGATCCTCTGGCGGAAATCCCTTGCCCTGACCAGGCGGGCGACGCCGGTCTTCCTGCCGTGGGCGTTTTTGGCTGCCGCGCTTTACGCGGCAGGCATCTGGCTGATTTTCCAACCGATTGATATCCCCGGAGCCATCAACCCGCCATGAGAAGGCTGTTGACGATAGCTTGCTCGGTTCAATGCTCGCTGAACAAAGCGTTTCATCGGCCGGTTCTTGTGGCATGGGCATCCTGCCCATGCGTAGCAATCCAGCAAGACATGGGCAAGATGCCCATGCCACGGTATTTTTTCTTCGCAGTCGCGCTTCTCGTGGCAACTTCTTCCCTGCTGCGCGCGGATGGAGGGATCACGGTCGGGCAGATCGAGCGCGACCGATTGCGCGTCACGGTATTCGCCGCGCCGGTTCCCATTCGTGCAGGCCCGCTGGATGTCACTTTCCTCGTGCAGGAGATCCCGTCCAACCAGCCCGTGACCGATGCTTCCGTCGCCTGCTCCGTGCAGAAGGTCGGCCCGCCTTCGCCCGGAGCCGTCCGCCTGCCCGCATGGTGTTCGACAATTGTTCCCGGTGCGCTGATCCCCGCCACGGCGGCGCACTCCAGAAACAAGCTGCTGTCCGGTGCCTACCTCCCGCTCACCGAGCCGGGGCGCTGGGAACTGGGGGTCCACGTCGCACGCGGTCCGGCCAGATTCACCGCCGCCCTCCCGCTCGACGTGTCCGCCCCGCAGCCACCCCTCTGGACGTGGTGGCCGCTCATCGCCTTGGTGCCTGCCGCCATCCTTCTTTATGTCTGGCGCTCATGCTTGCGGCGTCTTCAATAGGACTTCGCCCAGACGACGCGCTGTTTGCTGGGCTCGCCGGTGAACGGGCAGGTGCCGGGTTCCGGGGAATCCTCGAACGGGATGCAGCGGATCGTGACCTTGAGGTCGGTTTTGATTTGCTCTTCGACGGCGGGGCTGCCGTTCCAGTGGGCGAGGGCGAAACCCCCGTGGATTTCCGGTTTGGCCGCGTTCTTCGGCGTGAAGAACGCGTAGAATTCATCCTTCGAATCCAGCGTGCGGAAGTTGGCCTCGCGGAATGCGGTGGCGCGGGCGAGAAGGCCGGATTGGATTTCGTCCAGAATCGCGGGGATGCGCGCCGGGATGTCGCCCGTCGGCAGAAACTCTTTTTCCTTGTGCGGGCGGTCCCGGCGCGAGACGGCCGCGGTCCCCTGCGCGAGGTCGCGCGGGCCGATTTCGATGCGCACCGGCACGCCTTTTTTGATATACTCCCAGCTCTTGACGCCGCCGCCGAGGTCGCGCGTGTCCACATCGACGCAGACCGGCTCCCCGTGAAATGTGGCGGCCCGGAGCGCCTTCGCGAGGTTCTCCGCAGCATCGAGCACGGCGGCTTTGGAATCCTCCTTCGGCGTGATCGGAATGATGACCACATGCGTGTGCGCGATGCGCGGTGGCATGACGAACCCGTCGTCGTCGGAGTGCGCCATGATCAATGTGCCGATCAGGCGAAAGCTGAGTCCCCAGCTTGTCGTCCAAGCATGCTGGACGGCCCCGTCGCGGCCTTGGAACTGGATGCCCGCCGCCTTCGAGAAATTCTGCCCGAGAAAATGCGAGGTCCCGGCCTGGATCGCTTTCCGGTCTTGGACCATCGCCTCGATGCAATACGTGCGCACAGCGCCGGGGAACCGTTCGCTTTCACTCTTCTCGCCGGTGAGCAGGGGCAGCGCGAGAAAGTCGCGTGCGAACGTCTCATAGACCCGCAGCATTTTCATCGTCTCGATCTCCGCTTCCTCCGCCGTCTCGTGGGCGGTGTGCCCTTCCTGCCAGAGGAACTCGGCGGTCCGCAAAAACAGGCGCGGGCGCATTTCCCAGCGGACGACGTTCGCCCACTGGTTGAGCAGGATCGGCAGGTCGCGCCAGGATTTCACCCAGCGCGCGTAGGCGGCGCCGATGATCGTTTCCGAGGTCGGGCGCACGACGAGCGGTTCGGCCAGCTCGCCGGCCGGCACGAGCTTGCCGTCTTTCATCTCGAGCCGGTGGTGGGTGACGACCGCGCATTCCTTGGCGAACCCCTCGACGTGGGCGGCTTCTTTTTCCAGATAGCTGAGCGGGATGAAGAGCGGGAAATACGCGTTTTTGTGCCCGGTTTCCTTGAACATCCGGTCGAGCACCGCCTGCATCCGCTCCCAGATCGCATACCCCCACGGCTTGATGACCATGCACCCGCGCACCTCGGAATTCTCGGCCAGATCCGCCGCGCGGATGACCTGCTGATACCACTCCGGAAAATCCTCCTCCCGCCGCGGGGAGATCGCACTCGGTTGTTTGTCGCTCATGGGAACCGACAATGTTTGCGGCGGGGGCGGGGGCGTAAAGACCTTTCTTGAGGATTTCAAAATATTTTCCGAAAAATCTTTTGCTTTTGTCAGGATTCAAGTTAAAAACGCGACGCTCTTCAAAACGCGACGCTCTTCAAAGCCTATTGAAAAGCGGGCGAATGAATCGCCTCCGGTTTTGGAAGCGCCGAAAAAACACATTATGAATCTGAAAGCACGGTGCGGTTTTATTGTTGCCTGTGCTGCCATGGTTGCGGTGGCGCAAGGCCAAACGCCCTCTGCGCCGGTTTTGAGCCCTGGTGGAGGCACTTTTACCACGCAGCAGAATGTCGTGATCACGACCCCCGATACGGGAGTTACGCTGCATTACACGGTCAACGGGAATGCTCCCACGGCCAGCGACCCAGCGGTGGCCGCGAGTGGCCGGGTGTTGGTCCCGCAGTCGGCGACGCTGAAGGTGGCGGGTTTTTCTGGGACCACAAGTGGAGCCGTTACGTCTGGGACCTTCAACATTACCGGCCAGGTGGCGACCGGCGCCAACAGCAGCGTGGTATTGCGGAGCGATGGGACGATCTGGACGGCCGGAGACAATTCCTGCGGGCAACTGGGCAACGGCAATTTCACGCCGGGGCCAAACCCGGCCCAAGTCCCGAACCTTTCGGGATTCACCGCCGTGGCCAGCGGCTACTACCACGTCCTCGCATTGAAAAGCGATGGTACGGTTTGGGCTTGGGGCTATAACGGGGACGGCGAACTTGGCACCGGCACGACGCTCAATGTTACAAGCGTTCCGGCGCAGGTGACGAGCCTGAGCGGCGTCGTGGCCATTGCCGGCGGCGGCTACCACAACTTGGCGTTGAAGAGTGACGGCACGGTGTGGGCGTGGGGCTTCAACCCTGTCGGGGCGCTGGGTATTGGAACCACGCAAAGCAGCAGCATTCCGGTGCAGGTGCCAGGCCTGGGCGGCATCACGGCCATTTCGGCGGGCCAATACCACAGCCTCGCATTGAAAAGCGACGGCACCGTATGGAGTTTCGGCAACAACGCTGACGGGGAACTCGCGCTCGGAACAACGGCCAATGCCCTCGCCCCACAAAAAGTGGCCAGTTTGAGCGGCATCACGGGCATTTCGGCGGGCAGTTTTCATAGTGTTTTTGTGAAGGGCGATGGCACGGGGTGGGCCAGCGGTTACAACGGCCAGGGACAATTGGGCAACAACACGAGAACGAGCAGTTCGGTGCCGGTTCAAGTTTCCGGGCTGGCTGGGGCAACGGCGGCCAGCGCCGGGTTCTATTTTAGCTGCGCGTTGAAGACCAATGGGACGGTGTGGGCTTGGGGTGAGAACACCTGCCAGGAGCTGGGAAACCTTTCATCGAATAGCAGCTTGGTGCCCGTGCAGGTTTCCAGCGTGACTACCGCCCTCGGGATTTCAAGCCAAGGATACCACAGCCTCGCAGTGCTCGCGAACGGGACCGTGCTGGCCTGGGGCGCGAATTTTAACGGCGACTTCGGCACGGGCACGGTCGCGACTAACACGATCCCGACGGCGGTTCCCGGGTTGGCCAACGTGAAATCCTTTGCGGGCGGGTCTCTGTTTTCGCTCGCCGCGAAAAGCGATGGCACGGTCTGGAGTTGGGGAAACAATCCAGACGGGGAACTTGGCAACGGCACGACTGTGAGCACCAATACTCCAGCGCAGGTGACCTCCTTATCGGGGGTGACGCAAGTTGCCGGGGGCGGTTTCCACGGGCTGGCGCTCAAAAGCAATGGGACCGTGTGGGCTTGGGGCTACAACGGGTATTGCGAGCTGGGCAACGGCACCCAAACCAGCAGCCTGTCGCCGGTGCAGGTGAGCAACCTGACGGGAGTGACTGCCGTGGCGGCAGGTGAAGCCCACAATCTGGCCCTGAAAAGCGATGGCACCGTGTGGGCTTGGGGATACAATGTGGATGGGGAACTCGGGAACGGGACGAGCAATAACCTCTATGCGGTCCCGACGCAGGTTGCGGGCCTCACCAACGCGATCGCCATTTCCGCCGGTTACTTTCACAGCATGGCGCTCAAGAGCGACGGCACGGTCTGGGCATGGGGAGCCAATTCCAACGGGCAACTTGGCAATGGAACCACGGCGGCGAGCAGTGTTCCGGTCAAGGTCCCAAGCCTGGGCGGAATCACGGCTATTTCTGCCGGTTTGTATCATAATATCGCCTTGCGAAGCAGCGACAAAACTCTCTGGGCCTGGGGGTATAATGCCGATGGCGAGCTAGGCAACGGTGCCACGGCCAACTCCACCACCCCGGTGCAGGTATCGGGCTTGACCGGCGTCACTTCGATCTCGGCGGGCGGCTATCATAACTTCGCGGTCTCTTCGGGGGCGGTTTACGCTTGGGGCCAAAATTTCTATGGCCAGTTGGGCAACGCTCTCAATTTGGAAATCCGCACCGCCCCTGTGGCCGTGGCCAATTCGAACACGCTGCCCATCACCAGCATGGCGGCGGGAGCCTACCACAGCTTTGGTTCCAACCCGGCTCTGGGGCTCTACGCGTGGGGCAGCAATTTCAACGGGCAGTTGGGCCTGGGAACAACGGGCGCAACCTATGCTCCGGTGCTGTCGCGGTTTGTCGCGGTGCCGCTCAACCAGGCTCCCGCAACCCCGGCCAATTTGATTGTCAATTATAACGGGGCCAACCAAGCCACTTTGAGCTGGTCGGAGGCGGGCAATTTTGCGCAGAGCTTTACCATCCAGCAAAGCGCCGACGGGGGTGCAACCTGGACCACGGTTGGCACCGTGGCGGGAAACTTGACCTCCTACGTGATCAACGGGCTCCCGACCGGGTCGAACTACAAATTCAGGGTCACCGCCAACGGGACCTATTCGAGTTCAACCGCCTCGGCTGCGGCATCGGCGCTGGTTTCTTTGCAGGTTGGGGGAACGGCCGTGGCGCCGGCCACGCTGGCAATGACGGCTGCGGTGTCCGCCTCGGCAGGCCCCGTTACGAAGGTCGATTTTTATGAAGGTTCAGAACCGTTGGGAACCCTGACGGCGGCACCCTACACGGCCTCTTTGCCCAACGTCATGGCTGGCCCGCATACTTATACTGCGGTGGCCAGCAACGGCGGCGGCGTCGTGGGGAAAGGTTCTGCGGTCGTGACGGTGACGATGCCTCCCGACGCGCTCGCCCAATACCGCTTTTCGCGCGGCCCGGGCAGCGACCCCAGCTTCCAGACTTTTGTTCTCTCCGTCGATAAAGTGAAGGGTGTCGGCCTTGATCCCATGGGCAATAACGCGGCCAAGTTCCGGCTGGGTTTGCCGTGGTTTGTGAGTTTGGCCAGCCCGACCCTCTACCAGGCGGCCAACTCGAATCCCCTCACTTATCCGACCGCATTCCAGAATCCCGTGGCGGCTTTTGGCGCGGCGGGTGGCGGCACGCCGCTCTACACCAACCAGTCCTACCGTTTCGCCCTGGGCTCCGGCGGTCAAGGAACCGAGCCGGCAAATGGCGATTTCCGGATTTCTATTTTCGCGAAAACCCAGTTTGGGTCTGGTCAAACCGGGGTCAGCCCGATCGCCACATATACCGTGGGGCTTCCGCGTAAAGGCACGGCCGACTGGAACGCGTTCGCCCAGGCCGGTTTTGTCCGGACGTATGACCTGACACCTTACGGGTACCCGCTGGCCACCAAAGTCCAATACGTGGCCGGGGCGCAGACAACCGACCAGTTCGGGCAGCAAGTCAGCTCGCCGTTTTTGTTGACCCACACCGCCGCCTCGTCCGCGTATTTCTACCGCATCGAATACGCCGGCGTGACCTACGCCAACAGCCAGTGGGTTCCGATGACGGTCAGCGACCCGGGCAACCCCTCGACCACGCAGGCATACGGGTACGGTTACACGCTCGATTTCACCGACCGTGCGCCGTGGGTTTCGACCTACATCAGCGAGCCGCATTTCGATGGGGTGCCCATGCCGTCGGAATACGCGGGCAAATCGCTCAACGAGTTGCTCAAGGCCAGCACGCCGGTGACCTACCAGTTCCCTGCTCCTACCGCGGCCTACTCGACCCTTGACGGCAGCCCCGAGCTGCGGAGCAACCCGGTCCTCGACAAATTTGTCTCCGACATGGGGTCCAACCCCATAGCGCTGGCAAACTATGTTTTGAACCAGATCCAGCTCACCGATGCCGTCAGCTATAATGACGCCGGGGCGGCGAACGAAACATCCATCAACCTCGGTGGCGTCAACCGCAGTGCCGTGGCCACATTCCTGGAAAAGCAAGGTTCCCCGACGGAACAGTGCGCCCTGCTGGTCTATCTGTTGCGCAAGGCTGGGGTTCCTTGCGGGTTCGTGTTTCCCGCACACAACACCATGCAGATGCTCGACGCGCGCATGAGCAAGCTCTTGCGCATGCAACTGAAAGGCGAGGTGGACCCCAACGGGAATTCCAGTGTTCCGCAATTGCTCAATGTCAATTACCCCTGGGTGGCAGCCTACATCAACAACCAGTGGGTCCACGTCTTCCCCTGGATGAAGGACACCTCGATCAGCGAGGGTTACAACATCGGGGATTGCCTGCCTTCCGGGTATCAGACGGGATTGCAATGGCTCCAGCATTATATCGGGCGCGACCCGAATATTCTGGGGCTGAGCACGGAATTCGACAACCCCGGCAAGCTCTACCCGCTCTATGTCAACCAGCAATTGGCGTTGAAAGGACTCGCGGCCAGCGATGTGGGAGTCACGATCTTCGACCGGCAAAACAACTATAATTCGTGGGCCGACTTTCCCCAGCCATGGCAGGTTGCCTCCGGGAGCTTGAGCGCGACCAATTTGGTTTCTTCGCTCAGCGCCGTGCCCAACATTTTCGACACGATAGAATGCGTGGTTTACAGCGACCGCAACGGCAACGGCAAATATGACGCGGGCGAGCCGATTCTCGACACCGGCGCCCTGCGGTCGCTCGACCTGCATAATCGCCGGATCATGGTCCGCGCGGTCAAGACCGGGGCAAACGCGCACACGCTGACATTGAGCCTGGAACAAATGCGGCCCACTGCGGGGGCGGTGGAAGCGTTCCCCGCCGGAGGTGACATGGTCAACAAACAGGCCATCAGCACCAACCTGACCTCCGCAGATGACGCCCTGAGCTTCCGCATCATCTACAACCGCCACAGAACATTGCCGTCGGGGTTCACCACGCCCGCCCAGTGGTCAACGTTCTTGGGGGTGTCTGATTTCGAGCAGGTGATCGATGAGCGCCCGCTGCGCAAAGGCGATACGGCGGTGCTCTGCCTGGATTATGGGCGCGTCACCCAGGAGATGCTCAACGTCCAAGCCCAGAACTTCTGGGCGGCGCAGCAGGCGGTCCTTGCCGCGCCCACGACGACCATGGACGCGGATGTGGCCGCCGGCACGCCCCTGTATTTGATGGGCATGACCTACTACAAGCAGGTTTCCGATTTCCGGGCCCAACTCGAGCCGCTCCAGAAGGAAAACGCGGTTTCGTTCTTCGCGCACGGGTTCTCCAAAATGAGCCCCCAGCGCAACGCGGATGGGACACTCCCGAACAGCGGCGACATCAATTCGATTTACCCGAACGTGGACATGATGTTCCAGCGCATGGCATTTGTCGGGAATGGAACCATGCATCCCGATTCCGGGTTGCCCGATGCGACGGCTGCAAACGACTGGCTTTATCTCCTCATCGGGGAAATTTCCGCCCAGGAGCACACCGCCATCAACCGGTTCTTCAACCTGACCGACACCGCATCGACGGTGCATTTGCTGCACGACGCGCAGATCCAGGGAAAGGCGATCGTATCGCTGACGAGCCAAAACTACGCGGCGGCAGGTGCCGTGAACTACACGCTCAACGGGGTGACGAAGACATTGCAGGCATGGGCCGGGCCTTCGATGTGGGGCAGTATTACCCAGGTGCTGACGCCATACAACAGCTCGGCTAACACGGGGAACCCGATGTCCGATTACGCGCTGGTTTACATAACGCCGGGGCCGGTTGTTTGCGCGGCCAAATCCTACGAGGGGTTGGGGGCTTTCGTGCTGAATCCGGGCTCCTCCGCGGCGGCGCTCATCACGGGCAACATGCTCAACGTCCCGCTCAACGGGGCTTACGCGCAGGCTCCCTCGTCCTCGTTCAGTTTCTATACACCGCCCGCGATTCAAACTTACCCTCTGACGATAGACAGCGGCGACTACTCGATCTCGGTCATCCAGCCTTCCACCAGCAACCCCTATGTCTATTCCGGGAATACGAACGTGTTCCAAACCAGCAATCTCGAATCCAGCTTGGTCGCGGGAACGACAATTTTCAGCCAGACTCAAACGTCGGCTATTAACCAGGCCACATCCGCGCTGAATTTCACCTCCACGGCAACCGGTGCCGCGTTCGTTGCAGCCGAGAATGCGGCCGTGAGCAACTCGGGGTGGACCGGCGCGACTTCGTGGTTCGCCGACCAGGCTTCCAGCGTCTCGAAGATGGTGAGCGACCCCGTGAATTCTGTCACGGGAAGCTTTTACGTCAACGACGCCGATCTGGTTATTCCAGGGCCGATGCCCGTCCGGTTGACCCGCAACTACGACAGCCTCAACCTCGCCAACAACGAGTTCGGGCAGGGCTGGAAGATGGGGTATTTTTCCTACCTGTCGGTTTCGGCGGATTCCGCGCTCATCTATGCGGCGGAGATGGACGGCAGCGTGGTTGCATACCGCCGCCAAAGCAGCCCCAGCACCCGGTGGCTCCCCACGGCGGCGGACAACCCGAACCTCTCGAACCAGCAGGGCGACGCGGCGGGTTCCGTCTTCAACGTGTTCAATAACCGCATTGATATGACAGGCAGCGGCGCCACGGCTTCCTACACGTTGACCGGGTCCGACGGGAGCATCCGCACGTTTGCGGTGGCATCCTATCCAACGCCCGGTGCCAAAGGATTGACCCGCCAGCGCCCCTATTTGCAAAAGTGGGTGGATCCTCAAGGCAATTACCTGACATTCGCTTTCGGCGGCGACAGCACACAGCCGGATTACGGTTTCCTCAACCGCATTTCCGCTTCAAACGGCAATTTCCTCCAGCTCGATTACGACACCTACGGGCACATTATCTCCGCGAATGCGGCGGATGGACGACGGGTTTTATATACTTATGACACATACGGCGATTTGACGGGCGTCACGCGCCCCGACGCGTCGGTGATCAGTTATACCTACAGCCACAAGCCCAATACGGCGACGGGAACCACCGGGTATTATTCCGAGCATCTGCTCACCCAAGAAACCAAACCCGCCGGGCGGGTTCTGGTTAACTCCTACGACAGCCAGCGCCGTGTCATCGGGCAGCAGGCAACGGTGGGAGCCAATTCGGCGCTCGCGACCAACGCGACATTCCAGTATAACGGGACGACGAATACAGACGGCACCATCACCGGCTACACGCTGGTGTCCGACGCCTACGGCCGCACGACACGCTACGATTACGCCAGCAGCCAGATCACCAAGGTCACCGACCCGCTCAACCAGGTCGTGCAGACGGTTTGGTATCTGGCGGGCGATAATTCGGCGGGGGCTTACCAGCGCAGCCTCAAACAGCGGGTCGATAAGCGGGGGCTCACCGTCGTTTACAAGTATGACAGCAAGGGCAACTTGGTCGAGACCGACACCACGGGGAATATTACCGGCGGCGGCACGTCCACAGCCGTCAAGACGACGGCCTACAATTCCCTGAACCTCCCGACGCAAATTAACGAGGCCAACGGCAATTACGAAAAGCTGACCTACGGCAGCCCGATCTCGCCATACCTCGTCACGGCGATCCAGAAATATGCGCCGGGCGGGATGATCAGCGAGACCGACTACACGTATGCGAACGCGGGCACCACCGGCACTGTCCCGTTTGCCAACGGCGTGTTGCAGAAGGTCGCGAGGGCGGCGGGGACTTCCGACCAGGCGACGGTGGTTTACGCCTATAACAATAATGGCTTCCCCACCTCGGAAACCCATTTCACGGGCACGTCCGACCCGCAGGTCTCGTATTCGATGACCTACAACTTGCGGGGCCAACTGGTCAAGAAGGTTGACGCCGCCGGGCAATGGACCGGGTTTGCGTATGACGACCTGGGCAACCCGGTTTGGCAGGAACGCCACGACGCCAGCGGCAACCTGGTTTCCTGGAATTACAAATACTACAATGCCAACGGGGAAATCGAATGGACGCAGGGTTCCCGCTATAACCCCGACGACTATACCTTGACCCGTTACGACGGCGCGGGCCGCGTGAAGGAAAACCTCCAGTGGCGCAGCGAGGCGAATGCGGCTGGGTCATGGGTCCAGGCGGCAGCGGGCGACGCGGGCATCGCCACCACCTCTTACGCGCACGACTTGTTCGGCAATTTGACCCAGGTCATGGACCCGAGGGGCACGGTCACAACGATGGCTTACGACTCCATCGGCCAGATGCTTTCCTCGAAGCAAACCGACGCTTCCGGAGCCACGCTGGCTACCAGGTCGTTCACTTATGAGCCCGGCGGCAAACCGGCGACGCAAACCAACCCGCTTGGCGGCGTGACCACCACCACCTATACCCAGGCCGGGCAGCCGCTCACGCAAAGCAACCCGGATGGGACGACCCAGCAGTGGCGCTACACGGTTGACGGCCGGCTGGCGAATCAAACCTACGCCAACGGCTCCACCCGGACGGTGGCCTACGACGACTTCAACCGGGTGGTCACCAGCACGCTCAAGGACAGCTCGGGCAACGTGCTTTCCAGCGAAACCCAAGGCTTCGACCGCCGGGGCAACCTGATCCAAAAGACGGACGCCGAAGGATACGTCACCACGACGAGCTACGATGGTCTCGACCGCGTGAAGGTTTCCACCGGGGCTCCCGCCGCCACCGGCTCCGGGCAGCAAAAGGTGACCCACAACTACGACGCGGCCGGGTTGATGCAGACCGACACCAACGCGCTCGGGGAGCAAACTGTCACGACCTTTGACGCCGAAGCGCGCCCGCTCGAAGTCGATGTCTTGAGCCCGGCCGGGGCACTCGTGCGGACGGTTTCCTACCAGTATTCGCCGGACCACCAGTCGGTGGTCACCGTGCAGGGCAAGAACGCGGGCAACACGACCACCTTCACCGATTTGCAGGGCAAGCCGGTTCTGGTTTGGAACCCGGATGGCACGGGCCGCGTCATGCGCTACGACGCGGCGGAAAATCTGGTCAGCACCACCGACGAGCTGGGCCGCACCACGAGCTATGCTTATGACGGCCTCAACCGGATGATCCAGCAAACGCTGCCGGACGGCGCGCAGACCAAGTTTGTTTACGACGCGGCGGGGAACCTGCTCCAGCGCCAAATGCCGGGCGGGCTGACTTGCGTGGCGACCTACGACAGCGCCTCGCGCAAGCTGACGGAGACGTTGGCGCAGGCGGCTTCGGCCACCCGCACCTGGAGCTATACCTACAACCCCGGCGGCAACGGGGCAGGCCGGCTGGCGACGGCGACCGACCCCAAGGGAATCGTCAGCACGGTGACCTACGACGCCTTCGGGAGGCAACAGCAGGTGGCGGCGGTGGATCCCTCCGCCGCGCAATCGGGCGTCACGCGGGTCTTCGCCTACGACCGGCGCAACCTGCTCATGCAGATCGACCAAACCTACCAGAACGCCGCGCTGAGCCCGGCCACCACGGTCAAGCGGACGTTTGACGGCTACGGGGCCCTGGCGACCGAGCAGACCTACGTCGGCGGCACGCTCAAAGACACCTGGCAGCAAGCCCACGACAGCGCGGGGCGGCGCATTTTGCTGACGGAACTCAACAGCCCCACGACCCCGTTCACCTTCAAATACCAGGCTGACGGGAATCTCGTCGAAACCGACTTTAAGGGCCGGTTTTACTATTACGCTTACAATGCGGACGGGCGGCTATACTGGCGGGGCACGCCTTCGCACGTGCAAAACCTGACGAGGGATTTGGTGGGGCGGATCATCGAAGCGGCGCAGGTGGTGAACGGCACCACCGTGCTGGATGAGAAAATCACGTGG
>Ga0118677_10007314_pt1 | contig 18286 bp, 16 predicted proteins | sample AliMusrvi5mmetaG_FD_86154 | JGI IMG/M metagenome (GOLD analysis project Ga0118677, IMG submission 86154) | reverse complement strand
CCCGCCATCCTCATAGCTTCCTGGGTATTGATGAAGAAGGCCACATTGCAATCGTCCGGACCAGCGGCAATGAATGCGGGCATTTGATCCTGCGCGGAGCTAAATCGGGCCCCAATTATGACGCCGCCGGGGTCGAGGATGCCTGTAAGCGCATGACCGCCGGAGGGATTCCTCCTTCGCTAATGGTGGACTGCAGCCACGGCAATGCCGGCAAGAAGTTCACCGCTCAGGAAAAAGTCTGGAATTCGGTGTTGGCCCAGCGCACCGGCGGCAATAAAGCCATCATCGGCATGCTGGTTGAGAGCAATTTGAGCGAGGGGAGCCAGCCCATTCCCAAGGATATTGGCAACTTGCGATACGGCGTTTCGGTCACCGATGAATGCATCGGCTGGGAAACCACGGAGAAAATGCTGCGCGCTGCAGCACTCGCACTGCGGGCGGGATAAGTTTATCACCAAGGTCAGGTAGGGCGAATCGTCCCGATGAGCCGCATTAATAATGGCCCCAATCAAAGACCTCGGCTCGGCAGGGACGCCTCGCCCTACCTGCTCCAGAGTCCTATCCCCTATCTTCCTTCCAGCAGTTTCCGTACTCCCACAATCGCGGCTTCTGTCTCGGCAGCCCGCTTGCTGGGGCCTGTTCCCTGCCCCAAACGTGCACCACCCACAATCGCCTCCACCACAAACACCTTCTGGTGCGCCGGGCCTTCTTCAGAAACACACCGGTACTCCGGCCCACGGCTATACAGTTTCTGGGACAGCTCCTGCAGTTTTCCCTTGGGATTATCCGCCCATTCATCAACGGGTCTTTCTGACATCATGGGGATCAGCACTTTGGCGACAATTTTTTCAGCCGCTTTGACTCCTCCATCTAAATAGGCGGCGCCTATCACCGCCTCCAGACCGTCCGCCAGAAGCGCCTCGCGCTTTCGCCCCCCCGCCATTTCCTCCCCTTTGCCCAGACGCACAAAATCGCCCAATTGGATGTCGCGGGCGGCGTTAGCCATGGCTTTACCACTTGTCACCCGACTCCGCATTTCGGTCAGAACACCCTCGTTCCCATCACAATGGATTCGATACAGATGTGCGGCCACCAGGAAACCGGCCACCGCATCGCCTAAAAACTCAAGCCGCTGGTTGTCGGTAGCCACATCCTTCACTTCATAGCGGTACGAGCGATGAAGCAACGCCATCTCGAGAAGTTCACGGTTACTGAATTTGTAACCCAACCGCTTTTCCAGTTCACGATAAGGATTCGGTCTTCTTAAGCCTAATAACATAGCCACTCTCTTTCCTACGCCCTCGGATGAAACTGCTGATGTACTGACTTCAGTCGATTCTGATCCACATGCGTATATACTTGCGTCGTAGCAATATCGGCATGCCCTAACATTTCTTGAATCATACGCAAAGGCGCCCCATTGGCCAGCAAATGTGTGGCAAAAGAATGCCGCATCGTGTGGGGCGATACCTCCTTGGTGATGCCAGCCCGCTTTGCGAAAAGCTTGATCTGCTTCCAGATCGTCTTGCGACTGAACCCCGTCCCCCGACGTGTCAGAAACACCTCACGCACGGCGGGATTTTTGGCAAGCTTCGGACGAACTTCCTTGAAATACCGCTCAATCGCCGCACGAGCCGTTCCACCCACCGGGGTCACACGCATTTTGTTACCCTTCCCCAGACAGCGAAGATAACCACTATCGAGATGCAAGTCCTCAAGCGTTAGATTAGTCAGCTCCGATACGCGAAGCCCGGAGGCATAAAGCAGTTCCATCATGGCCCGATCCCGTATAGCCATCGGATCCTCGCCTATTACGGCCTTCAAAAGGGCGTCGACCTCTTTTATCGATAAGGTCGATGGTAAAACTTTCCAGAGACGCGGTGACTCCATAACGGCCGTCACGTCTTTTTCTATCAGCCCCTCCTGAACCAGATAACGGAAAAAGACTTTGATCGCAACCAATCGTCGGGCGATGGAATTCATGGCAAGCCCGCGATCCCGTTCATGCTCCAGGTAACCGAGCAGAAGCTTGCGTGTCACTTCCCGGGGGGTATGGATGCCTGCCGCCTGGGCAAACCGCGAAAAATCTGACAAATCATTGCCATACGCCTCGCGAGTCTTCGGACTCAGTCCGCATTCAAACGAAATATGATCAAGAAATTGTTCAACCAGAGCTATCATCAATGCTAATAATACTTTTTAGAGACTATCGCGCAACTTGATTCTGACTTTTGCGCTTGTTTCGCCATATTTACTCCCGTAGCATCCTCCCTTATTCGTTATGGAAAGATCCCACACAATTATTCAAAATTTGGTTACAAGGGGGGCGCACAACAACGGCGCCCCTTCTGATATTACCATGCCGGTGGTCGTTTTTTATAATCTTTCAGACCTGCTTGGTTCTCCCGTCCGTTATGAAGATGAGAGTCTTCCCTTCGCCCACCTTTACGACATCGGTGGCTCAACCACCACCGCTTATCCACTTTCCATAGCGCTGGAAGTAAAACTACGCAAGGGCGGCAATCACAGCTTTTTCCCATGGAACGTCGTCAAATCCATAACGACATCGGAGACCGTGATTCGCCGGACAACAGAATCAGTCCCTACGGCCGATTTCTGGGCGCGCCGTGACGTACTGGACGATCAAGTGGTGGATGTGTCCGGCGCCCAGGTATTGCGTGTCAATGACGTCCATTTGATTTACTCGGAGAATAAACTGATCTTCGGGCATGTGGAAATCGGGTTGCGCGGAATTCTTCGCAGACTCCGATTCGAAAGAGCGGTTAACTTTCTGACCCAATGGCTCTTCGACTACACCATTAAGGATAGTTTCGTAACCTGGCGTCATATCCAGGTGATGTCACCCGGCGGGGTTCCGGGCGGAGTCCGGGTGGACAAAATCACGGACCGGCTGGCGGATATTCATCCTGCGGAACTGGCAGACATTCTGGAGCAACTGGGCGTCAAGGACCGGCAGGCGCTCTTTAACTCATTGACCGTTGAAACGGCTGCGGACGCCCTGGAAGAAGTTACCCCCGAATTTCAAAGGACACTGGTCTCGCACGGTGAACCCGGACGGGTAGCGGACATTCTTGAAGAAATGCCATCCGATGAGGCCGCCGACGTATTACGCGATCTCGGGCCGGATGCCCAGAATATCATCAATCGCATGGAAGGGGAGGCCGCCTCCGAGGTGCAAACCCTGCTTTCCCATAAGGAAGAGAGCGCAGGCGGGGTCATGGATGCCAACTGCATTGAAGCGCAGCCCACCGACACCGTCGCCTCGATTTTGGATCGCATCCCCAAGTTGACCGAGAATGTGGAAGTGTACAACCTGATTTACGTGGTTGATGCGGACAGGATACTAAAGGGTGTGCTCAGTCTCAGGGAATTGTTTCGCGCCCCCCCCGAAACCTCTCTGGAGAACATCATGTCCAAGGAAATCATCACGGTGACACCGGAAACACGGCTCAAGGATGCGGCGCGGGAATTTGCCAAATACGGATTCCAGGCCGTTCCTGTAGTGAATGCCGCGGGGATACTTCAGGGCGTGGTGCGCTACGATAGCGTTCTGACGCATCTGGGTGATTTTATGAACGACTGACGGGATAACTATGGATCGTTTGAAAAAATGGAAATCGCATTTAGCCCTCTTCGCCCTGGTGGTGGGGCCGGGAATCATTACCGCCAATGTGGATAATGACGCGGGAGGAATCGCTACCTACTCTGTCGCAGGCGCCCAGTATGGATATTCCCTGTTATGGGTTCTCGCCCCCACCTGCTTTCTACTGGTTCTTGTGCAGGAAATGTGCAGCCGGATGGGCGTGGTCACTGGCAAAGGGTTGTCGGCGTTGATCCGTGAGCGTTTCGGACTGGGAATATCCTTCTACCTGATGATCGCTCTGTTTTTCACAAACCTGGGCAATGTTGTCGCTGATTTTGCCGGTTTGGCAGCCAGCGCTGAAATCTTCGGATTACATCGCTGGTGGGCTGTTCCTGTCGGAGCCTTTCTACTTTGGCACATGGTGGTTAAGGGGTCTTACCGCACCATCGAACGGGTGTTCTTTGTGGCCTGTGTCTTCTATGTTTCCTATCTGATTTCAGGATTTCTTGCCGGGCCTGATTGGCATCAGGCGCTTCGGGGAAGCATTGTTCCAAATTCCAAATGGGACTCAGCCACACTCTATATGATTGTCGGTATCGTGGGTACCACCATCGCCCCCTGGATGCAGTTTTACCAGCAGGCCAGCGTCGTGGAAAAAGGAATACCCCTCAAACATTACCGGTACTCACAGTGGGACACCATCGCTGGCGCCATCGTGGTAACGATTGTCTGTTATTTTATTATGCTGGCTTGCGCTGCGACATTGCACAAGAGCGGGATTTCAATCGCAGACGCAGGGGATGCCGCCATGGCGCTGAAGCCGGTGGCCGGCCGTTACTGCGCGGGACTGTTTGCCTTTGGACTCATGAGCGCCTCGCTATTCGGGGCGGCCATTTTACCCATCTCGACCGCCACGAGCATTTGCGAGGCGATGGGTTGGGAACGCGGCGTGAACCGGAAGTTTACGGAAGCGCCCCACTACTATTCCCTCTACACCGTGGTGCTATTTGCCGGGGCAATAGTGGCGTTGGCGGCCAGCAAAGCCATGCTGATCCCGATCATGCTCTTTTCGCAGGTGGTCAACGGGATCTTACTGCCAGTGATCATTTTCTTCATGCTGCGTATCACCAGTGATAAAACGATCATGGGAACTCACACCAATAGCCGGTGGTTTAACATTATCGCCTGGGCAGGCGCCATCATCACCGCATCTATCAGTATCCTCATGGTCGTCATGACGCTGATGCAATAGAACGCGGTTAGACTTTTATAATCCGTGCTTCTGGCTTTCCCGGGGATCCCGAGCGGCCAGCCGCAGAGTGCAGGTAAGGTTCAGAAGAATAATTTGAAGTGGCCCGCAATTGGTCGAGAATTTTCACCATGGCGTCAAAAGCGGCTTCGCATTCAGCCAAAATCAGGGGTACATCTTTCGGGGCGGGGTTATTTTTCAGGCGATAAAGACACATGCTCATCACCGTGGCAGGTTGCCCCACGTGGTGGCACATGGCGCCAAGACTTTCAATCATGACCCGCTGGCGTTCCGCCTCAAGTTCAACTTCATGCCGTTTTTCGATCATCACAATACGATCTTCCGCCATATTGACAATCCGCTCCATATAATGCTGTACGGCCGCCAAGTCATCCTCATCCTCGGTAAGGGCAACCTGTTCGGGGATTCCCCCGCTGGCAATAGTACTTAAATAATGCCTCAAGCGCACAATACTCACGGGATACTTGAACAACAGGGTATAACCCAGCGCTATCACGAGAATGACCATTGCGCCTGCACACCAGACCGCCATCGACGGCAATCGAGAGCCATCAAGTTGGGACAGCCACAGCCATGCGAGAATCAGCATCGGGAGTATCGTGATGAGCACAGCCGCAACCGCGACCTGTCCCCAGGCTCCCCGACGTGACAAGGAGAGAGATCTGCGGTTGAGAGGGGAAGATAAATTGTGAGGGGTATTGCTCATGAGCTGCTCAAACGATGGCATCGGTCAAGCGGGAGGCAACACACAACACACTGGCGGTCTCGGAGGGAGTGTAATCCGGCACGATGCGGTTCAGGGTAGCCTTGATGCGGCCAGCGTCATGCACGTTGGCATCCGATGTGAGTTCGGCCAGATTCGACAGAATCTGACTGTATTGAACGCCTCCGCCATCCCGTCGTAATACCATGATTTTGTCATGTTTAGTCGGAACAATACCTTCACCATGGGTTATGAGTTCCTCATAAAGCTTTTCACCGGGACGCAGGCCCGTGTAAACAATTTTGATATCCCGATCAGGCTCCTTGCCTGAGAGCCTGATTAAGTCGCGAGCCATATCATCGATTTTGACCGGAGTGCCCATTTTCAAGATGAAAATTTCACCACCTTCGCCCAGCGAACCTGCTTGCAGGACAAGCTGGCAGGCTTCCGGGATAGTCATAAAGTAACGGGTCATTTCCGGGTGAGTGACCGTGACAGGTCCACCCGCTTTGATCTGGCTCTGGAAAAGCGGGATAGCCGAACCTGAAGACCCCACCACATTCCCAAAGCGAACCGCCATAAAACGGGTTTTTGAAGCAGGCCGGGATTGAAGCAGGACTTCCACCGTACGTTTACTCGCGCCCATGACATTGGTGGGCCGAACGGCTTTATCGGTAGAAATAAAGACGCAACGTTCAACGCCGTATTTTTCAGAAGTATCCATCACCACCTGACTGCCTATGACATTGTTAAAGACAGCTTCCCAAGGGTTCAATTCGACCATGGGAACATGCTTGCAGGCCGCAGCGTGGAAGACAACCTGGGGATGATAATGCTCGAAGATCCGCTCCATCAAGGCACGATCCTGTACGCGCCCCATGGCTGGAAAAATGTTCAGGAACTTACGTTCAGTGCGAAGCTCCATCTCCAGGCGATACAGATTGAATTCCGAGCCTTCAATCAGAATCATTGCGGCCGGTTTAAACCGGATGATCTGGCGGCATAGTTCCGATCCGATGGAGCCCCCTGCACCAGTTACGGCAACAGTTTTTCCAGCCAAATAGTGACCAATCCCCTCAATATCAAGTTTCACCGCAGGGCGCCCAAGCAAATCCTCAAAGTTAACAGGGCGCAGGTCATTGATGGTCACATGTCCGTCAATCAACGATGTCAGGGATGGCAAAGTCTTAAAAGGAAGGCCTGATTTTTCGCAAATAGCAACAATTTCCCGCATGCGGTCACCATCGACAGAGGGCATGGCAATGATTGCCTCTTCGGCCTTGAACGCCTCGGCATAGCGCTTCAAATGGCTCACAGGGCCGCGAACGGGTATTCCCAACAGGGAGCGATGGTGTTTGGTCGAATCATCATCCAGGCAACAAACAATATTGAAAGGCGACGCGGTATTTCCCTGGACTTCACGAATGATTTTGTCCGCGGCATCTCCCGCACCAATAACAATAAGGTTACTCTGATGGGGCGGAGTTTCATCATCATCAGCCTTCCAGCCGGGAAAATATTGCCGGCTCGAATACATCATTCGGATACCCGCCCGGATCCCTCCACAGAAGAAGAGCGTGAATATGCTATCGGCGATAAAGACGGACCGGGGATAACCCTCGAACCGGTTAATAAAAGTCAGGCCGGCCATGATTATAATTGTAGCGAGAAGAGTCGCCTTCAGCAGGCGCCAAGCATCGGGCAGACTGGTATATCGCCACATACCACGATAGACCCCCATCAGAAAGAATGTCAGGATCTTGACGACAATGAGCCAAGGAAGAATGGCAAAGATATGATGAAATTCGTCATGAGGAATGGCGAAAGTGTAGCGTGCGGCGTATGCGAGAACAATCGATAGTACCAAAAAAATGATGTCGGCACAGACTAAAAAGTAAAAGTTCCGGTTTTTAAATTGATTAATCATGATATCGCATCCAAAAGAAATCGACAGATAAGCTATCACTCTCCATCACTGCGCTTGAAAATGGAACTACTTTTATTAGTAATGACAAATTGACCTACCAGTCCAACACGACCAATCCGTCATGTACCAGCACCTTCTTACCATTCCAGAGAGCACTTGTAACTCCCTCTCCCACCCTCACACTGAGCGGAATAGTTCGAAGGGCAGGATGGAACCAGGGCCAATTGATTGTGTAGGTACCAGAGGTAACACCCGCACTAATCCGGGTAGCTGACCGGATCCGCTGCCAAGTGAAGTATTGCCCCTGGGTCGCGTACCACACTCGCGAGTTATTGCCAAGTCGGGCAATAATTGCCGCGAGCTTTTCTTCGCCGCCATTTCCCAACTCCCAACTGTGGCCCCAAAAATACACGAGCGTTCCTTCACTCTTCATGGCCTTGTCGAAACATTTGCCGAACACCTCAACACCCAGGCTAAAATGCCCATCAGTCCGCAAGATAAGGGGTTCTGCCATGGAAAATCCATCAGCGGCGAGTTGGTTAAGACCTGTCTTAGTCGTTCTGGCGGACCAGTATCCCGCCTCGCGTACGGCGCGTAACACAAAATCACCCTTTTCATCGTAGGCGGCCTCGTAATCGAAGGGGTAGGCAAAACTGATAACCGGAGTCTTAAGACACTTCTCAAGCAGACGACGCATTTCTAAAGATTCATCCAAACACCGTTGAGGCGATGACCGCGAGAATGAGGGATGCGACCAACTATGCGAACCGATCTCCATGCCCATAGCCGTGAGTGCACTTAAACGCGAAAGCACAGGCGAGTGTGCGTTTACGAAAAAGGTACCGCACATGCCTCCCTTCTTAAGCATACGGGCGATATGCAAATCTGCCAATGGTCCGTCATCCCATGATGTCACCACCGCGACGGTTTTTCCCAGCGGTAGTTTTGTCATTACTGGTGCGCCTCCTGTATTTGGTATCAAGGTAAGAGTCCCCTGTTCGCGTCGTGTTTCATCCTCGGCAACGATGAGCGGCTGCTGAGAGGCTTCAAGATCTGTCGGCGGTGGATTTGAGGGATAGTATTCATAAAGCCCCACGGCATTTGTTGCCATTCCAATTTCGATCTGGTCTACGGGACAGTGAGCCCACGCTGAACTCCAACGTAACGCGGCAGGAACAGGTACGATTGTTCCATCATTAAGAACCCAGTGGATTGGAACCACTGGTACCATGGAATCACACAGTCGAAAAATGCCCGGCCCGAGCGAATATGCTGAGGCAGAACCGTTTGAGCAGGAGAACTCAACCAAGCTGCAATAAGGACTGCACATCTCAGGAATTACTGGCACAAAGCTAATTTTTCGTATGTGAAACAACTCCAAATGAAATTGACCCGAACGGCGAATAACCATGCTGTGAGCAGCACCGGACAGAATGAGTCCGTTGGTATAAACCACTGACTGCCCGGCCATTGAAGACCCTGGACCGAGAAGCATTTCTCCACAATCGAGGGCTGCAGTAGCCGGATCGTCGAAACATATCCGGGCTGATTTCCCAACGGTACCCGCACTGGTTAAGTCGAGCACCAGCAACCAGGCACCCGGGGTAATCGGAGTGGATAGATTCCACGTAATGACCGCGTTAGTATCCCGCGGTGAAAGGTAGACGTTAGTCATTCCGCCACTGCCCACCACAAGCTCACCTCCATGAGCCTGAGAAGCCCAAAGGACCATTGGTTGACGCTCAATGTTGGCCGCCATTGAGACAATGGTTAACAACAGCCAGGCAATTACGAGTTCAAATTTTTGCTTCATTTCACCAGTTTTTTAATCGTCTCACACACATAAGCGAGATCCTCATCCAAGAGCGAGGGATAGACAGGCAGAGTCACCACACCACGCCAGTGCCGCTCAGCATTGGGGTAATTGTCCGGCGTCAGCCCATAGTGCTCCCTGTAATACGTCATGCGATGAAGCGGTTTGTAATGAACGGAAATCCCGATCCCCGCCTCATTGAGCCGCTCAATGAAGGTGTTTCGGTCAAGGGGGCATTTTTCATTCAAAACCAGCCAGAAAAGATGCCATGAATGATCCTGATAGGGACCGCGACAAACAGGCAAATCCAATGCCTTCACATCCGCCAAGTGTTGATAGTAGAATTCCGCACACCGCTGCCGGCCTTCCCGGAAGTCATCCGCCCGCTCCATCTGGGCGAGGCCGATGGCGGCATTCAAATCCGGCATGTTGTACTTGAATCCAGGTGCCACGACATCATATTCCCAGTTCGCTTTCTTTGCTGTAAACCGGTCCCAAATATCCCGATTAATACCATGGAGCCGCATGATTTTGGCACGCTTGTAAATCGTTTCATCATCCGTCACCAGCATCCCTCCCTCACCAGTGGTAATCGTCTTATTGGCATAGAAACTGAAACAAGTCGCATCACCGAACGCCCCAATCATGCGATCGCCACAACGGGTCGGAAACGCATGGGCCGCATCCTCGATCAGCTTCAGACCATGCTTCCGGCAAATTTCCACAATTCCATTTGTCTTCTGATGACCGCCACTGCCAACTGCCGACTGCCCACTGGCCTCCCCCATCTCGGCGGCCTGACCTCCAAAATGAACCAGCATCAACGCCTTGGCATCGGGATGTTGCTTAATGGCCGCTTCAAGTATCGCCGGAGTGACTAAACAAGTGCCATACTCCACATCCAGAAACACGGGATCGGCCCCCATATAGCGAATAACCTCCGCCGAGGCCGTAAAGGTCATGGTGGGAACGAAAACCTTATCACCCCGTCCTATGCCGACGGCATCACAAGCCAGATGGAGGGCGGCAGTGGCTGAGTTCACGGCACAGGCATACTTGCCACCGACTTTTTCGGCAAATCGTTTTTCAAACTCCACGCATTTTCCGGCCGTCGTGAGCCAGCCTGATTCGATGACCTCCTTAACGTATTTCAGTTCATTGCCGGAACAGTCAACTTTAGAAAACGGAATATGGCGAACAGGCGTCTGAGTCATGTAATCCCTCAAAAAAGCGTTATTGCATCAAAATAGTAGTCTAGCTATTCAATTTCCCACTGTCTCTACAAGGATAGCGTCCATAGCTCTTTCCACATTTATGACCGCTTCTTCAGCCGTCGGCCCCTCGGCAATCACATGCCCAGCCCGCGCTAAACTTGAATCCACTGTCTCGATATGATCACCGGGCACCACATACACATCCACAATCTTAACCCCGGGCAGACCACGCGCCTCCATGACACCTTCGATTCGTTTAACTGTGCCGGGTGGCGGGGCGAGATAACGGATCGCCGCACCTTGCGGGGGGTGCATGGGACGGAGGTCCGGTTCCTCTCCGAGACAGAGCCGGATCGCTGCCGCCACCATGTCAATGCCGGTGGATCGGGGGACCAGTTCGGTGGTGATAAAATCCCCACCTAACCGGGCGCCAATCTCCATTATATATGGACCATCCACAGCCAGTTTAATCTCGGCATGTGCAGCGCAACCATCCAATCCAAGCGCCCGTATTCCCCGGACTGCGGCTCGGCGGACGGCAGAGGCCTCGCATGTTCCCAATTGTGTCGGTTGACTGTGTCCCATCTCGACAAAATAAGGTTTTCCCGTGGTAAGCTTGTCCGTGATGGCGAGTATCTCGATCCGACCATTCCAAACTAAGGCCTCGACACTGAATTCAGGGCCTTCGACATAATGCTCAATCAGTGCAGAACGGTCCCGGCTTTCCGCCAAGGCCCGACGGAAGGCGGCTAAAATCCGTTCAGGATCGCTTCCGGCGGATAAATGGGTAATACCCCGACTGCCGCTGTTGCGAGATGGTTTCACAATCAGCGCACTGCCGATAGTTTGGGCAGCCGCCAAGGCCTCGTTATCCGTTGTCACCGCAATGGACTGGGGACTGGGTGCCCCGCCCAGCTCGAATGCCCGACGCATGTGCTCCTTGTTAGTAGCGCGGACAACCGTATCGGGATTCACCCCATGCAACCCCAACTCGCGGTTCACAAGGCCAAGAGAGGCCATGGCCACCTCGGAGCAAATGTGAATCACACCGTCCACGCGCTCGGACTTGGCCACCCGTAGACAAACTTCCGGATCAGTGATGTTGACCACATGGGCAACATCGGCCAACGCCAAACCAGGCGCATTGGGATCGCCATCTGCCGCAACCACACGTAACCCCAAACGCTTGGCCACAGTAATAGCCGGCAGTTGAAGGGGCCCTGCCGCCAGAACGAATAGGGTTTTGGTATGCATGCGCCGTTTTCCCTCCTACTTCTCCAGACTTTCAGCGAGCGGACGGACAGCCTCAATATATTTACGAAAGACCTTGACGCCAATATGGTCCATCCCCAGCGAATACGGCAACGTCAACAGCAAGATCAGGGCATCCATCCGCCATGTTGACTGTTCGACATACAACACGTCGAGCTCGTAGTTCTGTGCGTTGTTCATATAACGGCCACCCACTACCTGCGCCAACCCGGTGATGCCGGGACGCACTTCCAACCTCCGTCTCTGCCGGTCAGTGTACCGATCCTTCTCCCAGAGGACATCAGGTCGCGGGCCAATAAGACACATGTCGCCTCTGAGAATATTCAATAACTGCGGCAACTCATCAAATCCGAGACGCAAGAACTTACCGATAGACGTCACGCGGGAATCCGACTTAAGCGTTAGCACTTTCCCATCAACGCCAAGTACCGCCGGGACCCCGTCCATCATACTCCGAAACTTATACAGCTTAAATACGCACCCTCCGTGGCCAAGCCTGTCACTCACATACAGCACCGGACCTCGAGAAGTGAGCTTCACCAGCAGCGCCAACCCAAGCAACAGAGGGAACACCAGCAACAATGCCAGCGCGGCAACAGCACGCTCTACACCCCATTTGATACACCACGACCATTGACTTCGAGCAGACATCCCTGGGTTTCCAGTTAATCGTTTCATCGTGGACATTTCGCTCGTTGTCCGGCCTTAACCAGAATGCGTTCCAATTCCTGCAGACCGACTTGGCGCGAGAAGTTACGGAGAGCGTAGTTCCGCGCACTGCTTCCCATCTCCAAACGCTGGACGGCTGGAGTTGACTCGGCGATGAGCATGGCGTTGGCAAAGCTCTCAACATCCTCGGGGGGGCACAACCATGCACAGCACGCGTTTCTCAAATCATCTGCCACGTCGCTCTCCGGGTCCACCGCCGCCACAATCGGCTTGGCCGACAACATATACGAGATGCACTTCGACGGGGTAGAGCTGATCGCCCCCCCTTTTTTCGTCGTGAGAAGAAATACATCCGCCATGCTCTGCAATTGCGCCACCTTCTGAGGATCCGGTTCGGAACGGAACAACACATTGGCAAGCCCCATATCCTGCACCAGCCGTTGGCAGGACTCCTTCGCACTCCCCTCACCGATGATTACAAACTGTCGTTTCTGCGAAGCAACTTTCGCAAAGGCACGAATGGCAACATCCAGTCCGGACAAGGCAGAAAGATTACCCAAGTACATGAACGTAAAACAATCCGAAGGCACCCCATACCGGGAACAAACCTCGCTTCGGTTGTATGGAATGCTGAACGGCTCCGCGTCCACCCAATTACGTACCACATAGGCGCGATTTTTCACATTTCGACTTCGAGTGTAGGCAAGACTAATCCGCTCCGAGATCAAGACCACCGCTGCACATCGTTTCACCACAGTGCTATCCATCGCCTTAAGCATTGGCGCCCCAACCCGGTAGAGCCATGGCGGGACCTTGGTAACGAGGGACTCAGGATAGACATCCTGAACATGCAGAACCACCGGCACGCCCAGGGCTTCCGCCGCCTGCACAATGAGTCGTTGGCCGAACAGCGGCCACACATTGGCATAAACCACATCCAGGCCATCACGGGAGGCGTGACGCATCCATGTCGCCACGTGGCGACCAAAGTCCCAACTCTCACGCGCCCGCCCAAGCAGTCTTGATTCTGGACATCGGAATGAATCCAATCGCACAATATCTGGATCAAGGACTTCCTTCGCGCCTACTGCGTCCTTACCAGTACCTCTCGAAGGCACGGGGCACACCACACGAACCTCGTGCCCTGCCATCCTCAAATACTCATACAGGTCGCTGCTGAGGCGGGCGGATACTACGGGTTCAGGGGGGAACACAGCACTAACAACTAGTATTTTCACTATGCATCACGTCCTTCTACGCCTTAACGAGAATCACAGATCTGACATCTTGCCCTTCTCCCGCAGGATTCGCTCATGCCGGGCAATCTGTTCCGGCGTGAATCGCATCTTGATCAGGCGCGCAGGCACACCAGCAACGATCGAATACGAGGCCACGTCTTTCACCACAACTGCCCCCGCTGCAACAATTGCCCCCCGCCCAATGCGCGCAGGGGTCAGGATGATAGCCCCGTGTCCAATCCAGACATCGTCCTCGACCACAATGCCGTGTTGGTCACCCCGACCAGAATCCCATATAGTTTTCCCAATAACATCATAGCGATGATCATCCGAATTCAAGAAGGCGACATAGTCCGCAATCAAAACATCATTCCCGATTTCGGTATCTGCAAGGAACTGGCAGTGGTCGCCAATGCCCACATAATCCCCAAGGCGGATATTCTTATGCGGTGACCAGAATCGCGTGGATGCCTGACAATGGACATGGCGGCCATACGACACCCATCGGTACCTGATTTTAAATAGCAGTATATTCCTGACGAGATTCAACCCTTTTTTGATGGTGACAACGAGATTCATAAATCATCCTTCACGGTCAGTTGAGACTCGATCTTTTCCGCTAATAAGACCAACCGGCGGCGGCGGAATTCATCCCAGGCGGAATCGTCGGCAGGCTCCCCATCCAAAGCACGTTCAATTAATTCCACCTGTGTCGCGGGATTGTAAAATTTCTCGATGACTTCACGACAGCGGGTTCTGATGAGTTTCCGGTCGGGAGCCTTCTCGAGCCACTGCCGCAGGACACGCGCCAGATCGCGGCTGTCCGCATGGGCGAAATGTGCGCCATTGAAACCCGGAATAATGGCCTCCCACTCCGGCCCTTGATCGTACGGGTTATCATGGACAACGACTGGCGTGCCATAGGCCAAGCTGTGCATGGCCGCCAACCCGATTCGGCCAGGCATGGCAAGCAGGTCTGCCGCCATGAAGAAGCTGGCGAGAAGGGTCTCGTCATAACAGGGACCATAGAAATGGACGGACAAATGGTTTTGCTCCGCCTGAGATTTCAAAGCGGACCTACCGGGACCATCGCCAATTAGCAACAGGTTGACCGGAAAACCCTCTTGATCGAGGTATTTCATGGCATCAAGGAGAAGATCCAGGTGGCGCATGGGTATGAGACGTCCCGTGCAAATCAGCATTGGGCGTGCCGCCTGCCCCCCAAAGAAAGCAGCCCGGATGGCGGGCAAATCCCCTTCCTTGACGGTTTCACATGCCTCCATCTGAACCTTATAATCCAAGCTGTTGAAGATGACATGCATCCGTTCCGGGCGAATACCGCATTCGAGGCCTATCTTTTTGGCATGATGGCCATACAGGAGCAGGACATTGGCCAGCCGATAGAAAGCCATCCTGAAATATTTTTTCAGGCCTCGATCCGGTTCAGTCCACCCATGGGTCCAGAAATAGACACGCTTCCCAGAGAGTCGCGCGAGGGCTGCAGCAATCCATGTCGTGGCGAATTCCGCGCATCCCAGAAAAATGATGGAATGGATATTACGGCGCAATGCCAATCTCAGGACATGACTCTGGAAAAGGGAGCGACCTAAGGGGAAGTAAAGTTTTGTATCGAGAAACTGGACGTCTTTGGGATGGGACCAACACTCGATGCCATCTTCCGGAGGCGCCTTATCCGCACCCACAAACAGGTACTCATATTTGCGGCTAGCAATTAATTCACGGTTCACTCCCGCCCGATAATGGGGAAAGTAATGGTAGACGATGGGAATGAGCGGCTTTGTGCAGGAATTCATGACGCGTGGCTTTGGTTACTCATGAACGATTGTATCGAGCCGTAGCTCACGGGGTTTCAACCAACCGCCCAGCCAGGCAAGCCGCGTGATGGCACGACAAAGATAACTGATATGTTTTAACCCCAGCCTGTAGCGAAGCAGGATTTCCAGACGTCGGACAGGATTCCGCGATCCCCCGCTATGAACAACCCGATCATTGATTAAACGCCAGTTGGCATCCTCGATGTCGGGATTGCTGTGCTGGATGTCGTGCACGCGTTTATTGGCAATCGCATCAATCCCGCCCAATGTTTCATTTGCTCCCTTGACATGAGAATAGTCATGCCATTGGTGAATGGCGTGGATGCTCCACGTCGCATCAACAACGGGAATCTTTCTGCGCAGACAGTAAGCGACGAGCGCGTTGTCATAGGCACCCCTCCCGATTATCAAAGGCGCCAGGTCTTTCCATAACCCACGGGGAAATACAAAGTAATCCTGGCCGGCAGGGTTGTGTAGTTGCGCATGTCCTGCTGATGAACTGCGCCTGATTTCCTTATTCCACTCAACCGCCAGATGATTAAAAACCGCATCTTGAGTTAAATCAATTCGTTGACCGACAACCAGGTACTGCCCGAAAGGAACATGCTTGACCTGACTAATAAAATCGGAAGGCAGCAGGATGTCACCATTCAAATAGACCTGGACATCGTATCGGGCATTCACCGCGGCATGTTCAACAATGGCCGCAAAATCGGGAATCCCTTTCGAATTGCCGCGAATTTCCGGAATATATCTGGCACCAAAACGAATTGCCTGTTCCGCAATACCTTCACCATTGCCAAAGATGATGATTTCAATTGTCGGGTCCAGGCGGCGCCAATTTCTGAGCGCGTTTTCTTGGAGCCGGATGGCATTGCCTTTGAAGGGCTTGAGACTGGTCAATAGCGAGATCAAAATATTCCCTCAAACAAGGCTTGCTCACCGTCGAGTGGCGTCAAATGTCCCCCACTTGGCGGGCGGGATTTCCTGCAACAATGGATCGGGGGAGGAAAGTTTTAGTGACAACGCTACCAGCGCCAATGACGGCGCCATCGCCAATAGTAACGCCCTTGAGGATATAGCTTCCCATCCCTATGAACACGTCTTTGCCTATGACAACCGGAGCAGTTTGGGCATCAAGGGCATCCTGCGGCGAAGATCGCACCAGCGGATCAAGGGAATGAAAATTAGTATCCACAATCGTCACGTTGGCGCCAATAACGCAGCGATCACCAATGATCACGCTTTTTTTAGCACATATGGTTGTCCCACTCATGCGAACTCCGGACCCTATTCTAATTTCGGCGCCCGGCGCCAAGGTTCGCAACACCACGGCGTGATTGATCCCCAATGCGGTATCAAGAGTGCGTGAACAGATCCTGCAATCATCTCCAATACTCAGACTTGAGCCGTCCCATCGCGCCAGGATAGGTTTGCCATACCAGGTGATACCGGCACCCGCCACTATTCCCTGGCGCCGGAGTAGTGAGGGAAAACACCAGCGCAGATAGAGATCAGTGATGTAACGAGGATATTTGGGAAAGGATAGTAGTCTTTTCAAGAAATGCCATTGGACCTGGATGCGCGTTAACATAATCCCATTATTCCCATATGTGTTAGCCGGAATGCGCCAAGCCCATCTCGGGGGCAGAAACATGGGTAGCTTGATTTTCTCTTGCAACCATATCTAAAAAAGCAGGCGCGTTGGCAAATAGCTCAGCATGAGTGCTGCAAAACTCTTTGCCCCGATTCCACCAGGCAAAGTCCACCAGGGTTCGCGACTCTGCCTCAGAAAACCGCCGTCGGATCAACCGGGCAGGCACACCCCCAACAATGGTGTAGGGCTCTACATCCTTTGTGACGACGCTTCCAGCCGCTATGATGGCTCCGTCGCCTATGGTGACACCATCCAGGATCATAGCGCGCGCCCCGATCCAGACGTCATTCCTGATCACAATGGGAAGGTATTCCCGGACATTCGGATCCTGCCGGAAATTAATGGCATGCGACCGGCGTGAGTAGAATGCCGGACAGGTTGAGATCATCCCTTGAAGGGGATGAACGCCAAGGCCTATTCGGGCTTCCGGGCCAATAGAACAATAGCGACCGATGGTGCAGTGTTGCACGCTGCTATCGGACGCGAGGTAAGAAAACATTCCCACAGAACTGTGTATGGCGCGCGCACCATCGCAAATGCGCACTCCTTCCTCAAACGAACACTCATCGTCGACGTAGCAATCTGGCGCAAAGCGGGCCTGTGGATGCCGCCATCGCAAATAGGAAACGTGCAACTCCTTCCGGATGCTCGCAACAACCATTCTTGGTAGAGCGATAAAAACAAAGAAAAGATAAACGCACAGTTTGCTGAACTTTTTCATTGGATAGAAGATGACATGATGGAATATTTATCTGTAACTCATTTTGTCCTGTACCTGTTTTTTTGTGCGCTGAAGTATCCGCCACAAGGCGCTTCGATATAAGAGAGGCCTGAGCGTCCTGTGACTGTGATGGCCGATTAGTACAAAGGGGACCATCAATAATAATATTGCGCGCGGCACCCGGTAGGAGAGTCGACTTATCAATTGATGCGCATCCGCATCGCCCCGCAAACCGATGCCCGGATGATTGCCTGCGCCTACCGCATCCACCATTCTAGCAACCTGAGGGGGGTGGGATCCACGGTAACGCGTCAGCCAGCTAAGCTCGTTAAGGATATGATGCACCCGAAAGGGCCGCTGTAG
>Ga0118677_10007313_pt1 | contig 18291 bp, 10 predicted proteins | sample AliMusrvi5mmetaG_FD_86154 | JGI IMG/M metagenome (GOLD analysis project Ga0118677, IMG submission 86154) | reverse complement strand
CCAGCATCCCCCGCCCCGCCGGCCCGGTCACCTCGCCCGCGCCCGGCCGACGCCCGCCCCGGTTCGAAACATACAGTTTGTGGCCGACCAGCGCCACGTTGAAAGGCGCAACGCCCACGCCGTAGGTTTTCTGGATTTTTCCGGCGGCCACATCGATCTCAAACAGGCGGTTGGAGAGATTGCCGCAGACGAACAGCCGCAGGCCGTCGGCTGACCACGCGAGACCAGCTGGAATCTCTGGGTCGCGACCCGGCGCTTTCGCATCCGGCAACGCGACCACGCGCCACGGCGTGACATTTCCGTCCGCTGCGACCTCGAACAGTTTCACGTCGCCGTTGACGTTGCTCAGGGCGAGATGCTTGCCGTCCGGCGAGAAAGCGAGCCCCGCATAGCTCAGCTGACTGTGCCCGTCGGCGTCAAGAAAGTTCGGCGAGGCCGCATCCGGCGGCGCACCCTTGCGGAGCTTCGGGAGCTGGACGCGCTGCTTCGTCGCACCGGTGGCAGGGTCGAGCACGAGTAGCTCGCTCGTCAGACCAGAGACGATAAGCAACTTGCCGTTCGGCGAAAGCGCCAGACCCTGGGCGCGCATCCCCGGCAGCTCGATCTGTTTGCCCGCAGGCGTGATGACCTGATTCACTGGCAGGACGATCCGTCCGCTCTCGTGCCTTCCGACTGTTTCCTTATCCGCAGCCGAGGCTGTCACGATCCATGCGCACGAGATTCCGATCCAAACGCTCCGCTTCATGTGTCCCTCCCGTTAGTCACCGTTGAATCATGGAACGATAGGCGGCAGAAAAGCAATAACGAATATTGTCCTTCTTTCCGGTTCACGGGGACGCTCGCCCGCCAAGATGCCATGGGGACAATGGACATGTGTCCTCACAAGCTGTCCGCTTTGTTGTCTTTGTCCGACGCACCCCTTCAGAGCTCGCCGATTCCGTGCGTCAAATCAACGGAGTGTAATTGACTTAAGGCATTTACATATTCATAATCACATCGTCATTTGCTTGTAGGAGGGGGTTTATAAAACGGGGTGTGTCGAATATGAGTTATGCGTTCCTAGGGGACATCCGGCCCTACGAGGCGGGATATCTGAAAGAGATCATCGATCCGGGCAATATTGAGAAGGAAATCGATACTATCTGTCGCGAGATGGCAGACCTGAGCATCGATTCTCTCAAGTTTGACCGATGGGACTTCGCCGCAATCTTCACAGTGGCTGTGCTTGAAGTTGGCGCTGACTTTCTGCTCGGTGATCCTAAAAAGGGATTATCAAAAAACCTTTCTGACAAAAACACCCCGTTAGGTGGCTATTTCAACAAGGTCCACGGTAGCATCGACCACACAGGAAATCCGCTGGATTATCAAGGCGACGGGTTTGGCGGCGGAGATCACCGTGCACGGACGTTTGGCCATGATCTCTTCATGTTTCCTTTGGCAATTTATAGTCTTTGCCAAGGACAGTTCGTTGACGGTTTTTACGACCAAAAGAAATTCCAATGGATTCTGACCTTCTTGAGCCAGAAGGACACGGCCTATGCAGGGCTTCCCTTTGACGAAGCCATCTTGGCATATTTCGCGCATATGACAGCAGATTTCTTTTCCGTAAAAAGCCTGCCTGTTCCCGGATTCGGCGCACTTGCGCATCTGCCGAGCCGAGACATACGGAAACTTGTGGCCAAAATGTATTCGGACGGTTTCAACCTCCGGGATATGGTCGTCAAAGGAATGCCGGTAGCAGCGAGCGAAGTCCTCATCCGGATGTACTTCTATTTCCGAAACCAAGAGGTTGAAGCCTCTCCTGAGGCGAGAAAGCACAAGCGCGACAAGATGCTGCTGATGACGCACACGCTTGCGGCACTGGTGAACGTAGGCAAGGTGATTCTCACAAAAAATCCGGCGTCAATCAACCTGCCGATGCTGCTCAGGGTGATCTGGCTGACGTGGTCCGTCGTCAAAGAAGAGCAGGAACTCACGCAACGGGCCAAGGTGAAAGTGAATTACAGTGTCCTGAAAAACAAATACGAGACGCTCCAGACACTGGTGCTGCTCGACGAGTCAGTTTACTACACACGGGAAATCGACCGGTTCATTCTGAAAAAGAAAGACGAGTTCGTTATCCAGTTTCAAGAGAACGAAAACATCATCCAGAACGGGTTTAATGAAGTCGACCAACTACTGGTCGCATTCACTCGTCTGAACCAATCCATCTAGGAGGTATCTATGGGTGCGCTGATACAGATGACGCTTGACCCCGAAGTGCGAAACAATCCGAAGAAACTATCAGAGATGATTATCACTTTGGCCAATGACATAGAGGCGTGCAAGGGTGATCTGTCGAACATCAAGAATCGAGGCTGGTTTGACCGTCTATGCTCTAACAACACGCGCGACCTTGCAGAAACCATGATCAAGCAGAACGACACCATTTCGCTTTTTCTGAGCATTGTACAGTCGCTCATCGTCCTGAACCTGAACAACATCGTTATTTTGGGCGGTATTCAGGAGGAATTGTCGCAACACGAGAAAGGCCGGAGCGGGTTCAGCAACAAGTACCTCGACATGGCCAAAGACTATCTGACGCAATCCATTGCATCTGCCAAGAAACTGATCGACAAGCTGGACAACCACGAGAGCCAGCTCTCGACGCTGAAGGGCGAGTTGGATCAGAAAGACGCGCTTGACAACCAGCAATCCCAACTGATCCTTGATCTGACCGCGAAATACAAAGAAAAAGATGACCTCGACCGCCAACAGTCCGAGACGATCGAAAAAGTCCAAGTTCAGTTGACCAACAAGGACAAGCTGGATGTGTTACAGAGTTCGGTGCTGGACGCGCTGACGGCAAGGGTTGCTGCGTGCGAGGCGAGGCTGGCGACCGCCAAGCAAAGTACGAAAGACGGAAAGATAGGCAAAGGACTGGGACTCATCGCGCTTGTTGTCTCACTTTCCACCCTTGGCGTCGCGTTGTTCGCGCTGCTCAGGTAGACCGGTTCCTGTATATATCTCGAGTTCTCAAAGGTAGGGACGGACGACCTCGCCTGTCTCTACCTGTTTACAGCAGCACAAACTCGTTCTGAACCTCGCCGGTTACGCGGACCTCACGCGCCCCCACGAAGAGATTGATTTCCGTGCGCACGCCGAAGTCCGGCAGATAGAGGGCCGGTTCGATCGAGAAGCAGGTCCACGGGATGACGGGCCGCTCGTCACGGGTCTCAAAATTGTCCATGTTCGCGCCCGCGCCGTGGACGTCGCGTCCGATGTTGTGCCCCGTGCGGTGCCGAATGCGTGAGCCCATGCCACGCCCTTCGATGTGGCCGCGCACCGCATCATCCACTTCGAACCCCCGCACGGCGCGCCCATCGGCGGCTGCGCTCTGAACGAACCTGATCCCCGCGTCGCGCGCGCCGACCACCACGGCGAACGCCTCCCGCATGCGGTCCGGCACGTCCTCCCCGCAAAACGCCATCCACGTGATGTCGTAGAAGACGGCATCAGGCTCGTCGAGCTTCGCCCAGAGGTCCAGTAGCACCAGGTCGCCGCGCCGGACGGGCGCGCTGCCCGACTCGGACGGCGAGTAGTGCGAGTCGGCGGCGTTCGCGTTGACGCCCACAATCGGCGGCGCATCGGTCACGAGGCCGCCTTCCTGAAACCGCCGCATGACAAACTGCTGGACTCCGAACTCATCGAGCGGCTGCCCGTCGCGTGTGGCCCGACGAATGTGCTCAAACGCCTCGCCGCGGATGCGGTCCACGCGCCGCCCCGCTTCCAGGTGCATCTCCAGCTGGGCGGGCGTCCACGTCGCTTCAAAGACTTGAATCAGTTCGGCCGAGCTCACCACCTCCGCGCCCAGCGCGCGGACCGCCTCCACCGTGCCCGCGTCCACGTTGGCCACATACGGCACCGCGCAGCGCGGCGAATACTGCATGGCGACCTTGCGCGCGCCCTGCAGCAGCGTCCGCAGCCCCGCCTCCAGCTCCTGCCAGCGCGAGTAAGGGATCTTTGCGCCCGGCAGCGCGTCGAGCATGCGGGGCTCCACCTGATGAGCCAGGCCGCGCGGCTCGCCCTGCGCGGGGATGAAGTAGTACCAGCGGCGCGTGACGTGCGCGTTCGGATTCATGCCGAGCACGCGGTAGGCCAGCGGGTCGTGCATGTGATGATCGAAAAACAGCCAGCCGTCCAGGCCGGCCTTGCGCAGTTCGCGCTGAATCGATTCAAGGTTCATGGCGCTCCTCTTTCAGCTTCATCCGCACCACTTCGGGCAGGAAGCGGACGGGCAGCGAGCCCGACTCCAGCAGCGCCTGATGGAAGCGCCGCAGGCTGAACGCTTCGCCCATTTCCCGCTGCACCTGCTGGCGCAGCCGCACAAAAGCCATGCGTCCGACGAAGTAGGAGGAGAGCTGGACCGAACTCTGCTTGGCTCGAATGACCTTCAGCCGCGCTTCGCCTTCGGCCTGAAACGCGTCCTCGGTCAGAAACCGCAGCGCCTCCTCGTCGCTCATGTTGGCGCAGTGCATCTTGTAGTCGAGAATGCTGTTCGCCACCGCGCGGAGATAAAACTTAAGGCCCGCGAGTCGCAGCGCGATGTCGCCTCCGCCGTAGCCCTCGTCCAGCATCATCTTTTCGCAGTAAACCGCCCATCCCTCGGCGAACACATCGGAGCCGCAGACGCGCCGGATCAGGGAGGGATTGCGATTCGCATGGGACAGCTGAACATAGTGGCCCGGATAGGCCTCGTGGATGGTCAGCACCTGAAGCGCCTGCCGGTTGTACTCCTCCACAAAGCTTTTAACGCGCTCAGGCGGCCAGTCTTTCGGCGGCGGGCTGATGCTGTAGAGACTCGGCATCTCCGGATCGAGCGGCGGCGCGCAGCGCAAGTCCGCCACAGAGTTGCCGCGCAAAAACTCCTGCATTTCCCGGATCTGGCAGCGGTCCGGCTCGGGCAGCTGAAGCAGGCCCTTGTCTGCGATGAAGCGCTTCAAGTGGGCAACCGTCGCCTGCGCCTCGCTGACCAGCGCCTGGGGCTCGGCATGGTTGCGCGAAATTTCGGCGAGCACCCGCCGGATGGTCTCGCGCCGGCCCGCCGCGTCGTCGGGCGGCAGCGGGCACTTGGACTCGCACGCGCTCCACAGCTGGCGCGCGAGCACATACATGTCGCGCGTGACCCGCTCGAACTCCGCCTCCGCGTCGGCAAGATTCTGCTCGGCGGTGACGCCTGCGGCCAGCTCGCGCTCAAACTTCTCGGCGAACTTCGCTTGGCCGATCCGCCACTCGCCGGTTGCTCGAGGCAGCAGCTCCTTCTCGAGGAACTGCTGGTGCTGGCGCAGCGCGTCAGCCGCTTGTTGGGCGGCGGCTTTCAGCGCGCCGGACGGCGCGTCCTCGCCGGCCAGCAGGAACACCTCGCGCTCGTAGAAGGCGATCGCGCCCAGGTTCTGTTTGATGGCGGTCTCCGCGACCACGCGCGGCGGGTTGCGCAGGTTGGCCCGCGCGTCGGCCAGCACGCGCGGCACCTGGGCCATGCGGGCGATTGCGTGTTCGATGTTTGCGGCTTTCGGCAGCGAAGACTGCGTGAAGAGCAGGAACACGCACTCGGTGGTGTAGTCGCCGTACACGCGCGGGTCGTCTTCGAAGCGCCGGATGTTTTCCGACTGCCACAAGTCTGTGACCAGCGCGTCGCGCAGAATTTCGTAGTCGATCTGCGCGGGACGCGAGAGCTGCGCGTAATCCACGGCGCGCGGCAGCGCGTCGAGGGTCTGCCGCACCTGCGCGAGCCGGGCGGCGCGGGCGGCGGCCGAGAGGTCGTCGATCCGGCCGTCGAACCGGTGGTCGCCGCAGCGCGTCGCCTGCAGAGGCCTCAGGGCGAAGTCGGACTCCAGATACGCCCGGTAAAAACGGTCTAGGGCCTGGTCGCCGGTCTTCGCTTCATCCGCCATGCCCAGCGACGCGCACAGAACACACCCGAGTCCAAAAGTCGTTTTCATAGACCATCCTTTAAATTGAACAAACCAGATTGCATCATGTTACCTGTTGCGCCATTGCCGTCACAAGGGGAATCGCGCCGGGCGTCGCATACGAGTTAGACCACTGGCGATTCGGTGCCCCCCTCGCCCCCGACTTTGATGCCTCATATCCGGGGGCATCCGTATTCGCTTTTTCTTGTCTCGCACGGAAGTGACCAAAAATGGTATTTTCAGCTTGTATGTTGGGTGGCTTTCTGTCGGACATGGTTGACTCGTTTGAGGAAAGATTATGCAATGCTCATCGCACCTGAAGACGTTTACGCTGGCGCTGGCCGCACTGCTGGCATTCGCCTTGACTGGCCGCGCCGCTGACGGAGCGAAGCCTGACCCGCCCAAGAACCGGGGCGCTGGCCCGATTCCCGACCCGTGTATCCTCGCCTCCGGCTGGCACCTTCAGGATGCCGCCAAGGTGTCTCAAAAGGGGGAGCAGCTTTCGCAGGCCTCCTTTACCGCGGAGAACTGGTACAAAGCGACCGTTCCGGGAACCGTTCTCGCCACCCTGGTCGACAACGGCGTCTACCCCGAGCCGCTTTACGGGGAGAACAACCGCCCCGACAAGATACCGGAAGCGCTCTGCCGCACCGACTGGTGGTACCGGAGCGTCTTCGCTGTTCCCTCCTCATACGCGGGGAGGAACATCTGGCTCAATTTCGACGGCATCAACTACGCCGCCGAAGTCTGGGTCAACGGGAAGAAGGCCGGAACCGTGAAGGGCGCGTTCATCCGCGGCCGTTTCGACATAACATCCATGGTCGAGCCGGGAAAGGCGGCCGCTGTCGCGGTGCGCATCTCGCCGCAGCCCCATCCCGGCGTGCCCGCCGAGCACACCCTAGGCGCCGGGAACGGCCCCATCGGAGGCATCTCGAGGCTCGACGGCCCGACCTTTGCTTGCACGATCGGCTGGGACTGGATACCCGGCATCCGGGACCGCGCCTCCGGTATCTGGCAGAAAGTGTTCCTCACTGCCACCGGCCCCGTGGTGGTGAGAGATCCCCGGGTTACGACCGACCTGCCTCTGCCCCGCACCGACTCGGCCCTCGTGGAGGTGCAGGCCACGGTCCGCAACGTCACCGGTCTGCCGCAGAAGGGCGTGCTCAAGGGGTGCTTCGGCGACGTTGCCTTCGAGAAGCCGGTCGAGCTGGCGGCCTGGTCCGCCCAGACCGTCACTTTCGATGCGAAGACGTTTCCCCAGCTTCACCTGTCGAATCCCAAGCTCTGGTGGCCGAACGGGCTCGGGGCGCCGAACCTCTATTCCCTGCACCTTTCCTTCGAGACGGAAGGACAGGTTTCCGACGCCCAGGACACTTCCTTCGGCATCCGCGAGATCACCTACGACGTCCCGGGAAGCGACAGCCTCGCGCTGAGCGTCAACGGCGTGCGCGTCTTCTGCAAAGGCGGCAACTGGGGCATGGACGAGGCCCTGAAACGGATTCCCCGGGCGCGGCTGGAGGCGCAGGTCCGCATGCACCAGCTGGCCAACTACACCATGATCCGCAACTGGGGCGGCCAGAGCACCAGCGACGACCTCTATGACCTGTGCGATCAATACGGCATCTTGGTTTGGGACGAGTTCTTCCAGTTCAACACGGCCGACCCGCTCGATCTCGACCTCTATCTGGCAAACGCCCGGGATAAGGTCCTGCGCATCCGCAACCATCCCTCCATCGCAGTCTGGTGCGGCCGGAACGAGGCAACGCCCCCGAAGTACCTCGACGACGCGCTGCGCTACCTGCTGACCGACCTGGATCCGGCCCGCTGGTGCCAGTCCAACTCGGGCGGCGGGCGCGGCTGCAACTCCGGCGGACCCTATGACTGGCAGACGCCGGGCGACTTCTATCTCTTTGCAGAGAAGAAGAACTTCAATAAGAAAGAGACCTTCAAGACCGAGATTGGCGCCATCTCCATTCCGACCCTGGAATCTGTTCAGGGCATGATGCCGGAGAAGGACTGGAACGTCATCAACGATGACTGGGCCGAGCATGACTTCACAGCCGGCGGCGGGCGCAAATACCCGGGGATCATGACGGGCCGCTACGGCAAGATCACCAATCTGGCCGACTTCGTGCGCAAGGGTCAGATGATGAACTACGAAGGTTATCGCGCCATGTACGAAGGCAGGCAGGCCAAGCTCTTCAGCCCGGTTCAGGGAATCTTGACCTGGATGAGCCATCCTGCGCAGCCCAGCTTCGTCTGGCAGATCTATCATTACGACTTGGAGCCGAATGCGTCCCTCTTCGCGGTGAGGAAGGCCTGCGAGCCGGTCCACGTCCAGCTCAGCGAAGAAGGCGGCGGGACGGTTCAGGTGATCAATAATCTGCCCACGGCTCTCTCCGGAGCCCATGCCAAGATCGCGCTCTTCAACCTCGACGGCTCCGCCCCTTGCCAGCACGACTATGACGTGACCGCCGCCGCCAGCGCGGCCACCGGCTTAGGGACCGTGGCGTGGCCCGCCGCACTCTCGCCGGTCCATTTCGTCAAGCTCGAGCTGCGCGATGCGAAGGGGAAGCTCCTCTCGGACAACTTGTACTGGCGCGCGCTGGCTCCGAAGCCGGATGACCTGACCGCCCTCGAGACGCTGCCGGTGCAGACTCTGGAGATTCAGGCGGCCCGCCACGATGCGGACGGGAAGCTCTTTCTGGATGTCACGCTTCGCAATCCCGGCCCGCAGGTCGCGCTGATGGCCCATCTCCAGCTGCGCCGCAGGACGTCCCGCGAGCGTGTCCTGCCGGTTTTCTATACCGACAACTACATTTCTCTCGCCCCGAAAGAAGAGAAGGCCGTCACGATCGAGGCCGCGCTCGCCGATCTGAAAGGGGAGAAGCCGCTCGTTCTGCTGGATGGCTGGAACGTGGCTGTGAAGCCCGTCTCGTCCGCCGCGGCGGACATCGCGCTGAACGCCGAAGCCCAGGTCAGCCATTGGCCGCAGACCGGCCTGTCCTTTGCCGAGCCGAAGATGGAGCCGGAAGACGAAGTCCGCCTCAACGTCGGCGGCTTCACGCGGGACGGGTTCCGCGGCGACCCCGGCTACCCGGTGGGGTCGCCCGGATGGAGCACGGAACCGATCGACACCGATGTGCCCATGGCCGCGCCAGAGGCGATCTATCAGACCGTCCGGTGGGGTGCGGGCGTCTACCCGTTCGCCCTCAAGGCGAAGCCCGGGCAGACCTACACCGTGCGCCTCCACTTCGCGGAGTGGGTCGAGAAGGTCGCCGGCAAGCGCGTGTTCGACATCATCATCAACGGGAAGACGGTGCTGGCGGATCTGGACACCTTCAAGGAGGCGGGCCGCTACAAGGCGCTCGTCAAGCAGTTCACAAACATCGCCACGGATGAGAACGGCAGGATCACGATCGACCTGCACAAGGCGAAGGCGGGAACGCCTCAGCTCTGCGGCATCGAAATCCTCCCTGCGAAGGCCAATCCCTGAAGGAATTGAGAAAGAAGGTACACGTGAATAACGCTGAGATTCCTGTGCTGCTCGCGCTTGTGCTGGCGCTTGCATCCGCCTCCGATGTTGCGGCCTATGAGATGAAGCGTGCGCCGCTCATGACCCAGTGGGCGAGACAGGTTTCGCCGACGAACGCGCTGCCTGACTATCCGCGGCCTCAGATGGTCCGGGCGAAGTGGCTGAACCTGAATGGCCTGTGGGAATTTTCTGCGGCCAAGGAAGGCGAGCCTGCCCCGGCGGGCAAGACCCTGGCTGAAGAGATCCTTGTCCCGTATCCGGTCGAATCCGCGCTCTCCGGCGTGATGCGGCACGAGGAGCGGATGTGGTACCGCCGCACCTTCACCGTGCCGCCGGATTGGCGCGGCCAGCACGTCCTGCTCCACTTCGGCGCGGTCGACTGGCAGACCGCCGTTTACGTCAACGGCCAAGCGGTGGGCGGGCATAAGGGCGGCTACTGCGCCTTCAGCTTCGACATCACCGGCCAGCTGAAGGCGGGCGCCAATGAGCTGATCGTCAACGTCTATGACTCGACCGATGTTGCCGACCGCTATCAGGCCGTCGGCAAGCAGTCGCTGCAGCCGCGCGGCTATTGGTACACGGCGAACTCCGGCATCTGGCAGACGGTGTGGCTCGAGGCCGTGCCCGCGTCGCACCTCACGCGCCTGGACCTGACGCCGGATGTGGCGAATGGCAAGCTGCGGGTCCGCATTCAGGGCGCCAGCCTCGACGGCCTGAACGTGGAGGCAGTCACCTCCATCGGCGGCGCGCCGGTGGCGCGGGCGAGCGGCGCGGCAGGCGCGGCGCTGGAGATCGCCATTCCCAACGCCCGCCTGTGGTCGCCCGACGATCCGTTTCTCTATGATCTCGCCGTGTCGCTGAAGAAAGACGCCGCCGTCATCGACACCGTCACCAGCTATTTCGGCATGCGCAGCGTCGCCGTCGGCAAGGTCGCCGGCCTCACGCGCCCGCTGCTGAACGGCGCGTTCGTCTTCCAGCTGGGCACGCTCGACCAGGGCTGGTGGCCGGACGGCCTCTACACCGCGCCGACGGACGAGGCGCTCAAGTTCGACATCGAGCAGACCAAGGCGTGCGGCTTCAACACCATCCGCAAGCACATCAAGGTCGAGCCGGCCCGCTGGTACTACTGGGCCGACAAGCTGGGCCTGCTGGTCTGGCAGGACATGCCGGCGATGGTGAACGAGAGCATCCTGCCCGACGGCACGATCACCAAGCGCCGCCCCGAGGCCGGCGCCGAGTGGAAGCAGCAGTTCGAAGCCGAATTCAAGGAGATGATCGACCAGCTCCGCAGCGCGCCTTCGATCATCGGCTGGATCGCCTTCAACGAAGGCTGGGGCGAATACCGCGACGCGAAGGACGTGACGCGCCTGGGCAACGACATCAAGGCGTACGACCCTTCCCGCTTCCTGGCGGTGGAGACCGCCGCCGGCCCCGCCAAGAACGGCGACGTGATCGACTGGCACACCTACCCGGGCCCCGGCTCGCCGCCCCCGCTCGAAACGCGCTTCGCCGGAGAAGGCGAGTGGGGCGGCATGGGCTTCGTGGTCAAGGACCACAGCTGGACCCCTGTGAACCGGGACCAGGACACCAGCGCGAAGTACACCGCGAAATACGTCGGCATGGTCGGGCGGCTCAAGGAGTTCCTGTACAGCCCCGGTCTCAGCTACGCCTTCTTCACCCAGATCACGGACGTGGAGAATGAGCGCAACGGCCTCTTCACCTATGACCGTGCCGTGTTCAAGGGCGACAAGGCGGCGGTCAAGGCCGCCCACGAGGATCTGATCGCGGCCTCGAAGAATGTGGGCCGGACGTATACCGAGGCCCTCGACGGTGATTTCGCCAAGGCCGGGGTCTGGTCGTCCGAAAGCGGAACCTGGCGAGCAGGCCCGGAAGGCTATGCGAACGCCGCTCCCGGCTTCGCCCTGGCGAACTCCCACTTCAACAATTTCTCTGCGGAGGTGGACATCACGGTGCCCGCCACAGGCGAGGCCGGCCTGCTGTTCCGCTGCTCCGGCGCAGCGGCGGACAGGGAGAAGATCAGCGGGTACTGCGCCAGCCTCTCGGCCGTCGCCGGTCTGACGCTGAGCCATGCCGACTGCGGTCTCTGGACGCCGGTCCAGTCCGTGCCGCTCACCCTCGCTCCGGGCAAGGCGTGCCACCTCAAGGTCGCTGCCTTTGGCGGAACGATCCGCATCACGGCCGGGGACGCAACCGCTCCCGCGCTTGAGGTGACCGACTGCCGTTCCCTCGTCGGCGCCATCGGCGTCCGCGCCACGGGCCCGGGCGCCCGCTTCGCCGGACTCAAGGTCGCCAATCCCTTTGTCCGCCTGCGGCCGGTCAGCGAAACCGGATTCGTCATCCACAACACCAAGGACGACAAGCGCAGAGACATCACCCAGCTCGACCGGAATGTGAACCGGGACGACGACGCGCTCTGGCTTCTGGCTCCCGGCCTCGCCGATGCCAGCGGCCTTTCGTTCGAATCGGCAAGGCTGCCGGGCTGGTACCTGCGGGACAGGGACGGCGTGGTCATGTTCGAAAAGGATGATGGTTCCCCGGCGTTCAAGCGCGACGCCACCTGGAACCGGAAGCCCGGCCTCTCGGACAAGTCCGCCAGCTCCTACGAGTCGCGCAGCCATCCGGGCGAGTACATGCGGCTGGGCCGGCCGATGGAGCGAAAGCCAGCGAAATCGGAGGGCAATCAGATCGACTCCACCTTCGCTGAGATGCGATAGGCCGCTGCCCGAGAACGCCAAAACGCCCGGCGAGCTTACGGTTGCCTTGCCTCGTTCACGCTGCGCGCCTGGGTTGTTTCGGCCCCCCAGAGGTCAGACAGGAGCTTGAACATCTCGGGATCATGGGCTTTCAGCTCGTCGCGGGTGAAGGGAAAGAAGTCGTTCCGGCTAAAGAAAGCTTCCGTGGTTTCTGCGAAATACTCTTGCGGATTGGTCATGGCATAGGCGCGGTCGAAGGTGTTGGGCTTGCCGTTACCATGCCAGTGTTCGACGCGTTCGTAGGTGCCGCCTGCTTTGGCCTTATCGTAGGCGGCTCTGATTTCGTCCGGCCGGCGGCCCAGCACGCGGTCCTGATAGGCGTGCGCCAGCTCATGCAGCGCGAAGTTGGGCATGCGACGGGTCTCGGCCTCGAAGATGCGGACGTTGGTGAACTCGACGCCCTTCGCCATCGCCGGGTCGCGGCCGTGCTCGCGTAGCCAGTTGGCGTTGGGATGGTATTCCGCTCGCGGCACGATGCCTGGATACTCGGGCGAAATCCACAGCGGCACCTTCTGCAGCTCGGCCACCGCGTGCGGCGGCACCTTCTGCACGATTTCTTCAAGCTGCGCCTTCAGCAGTTCGAGCGCGCGCGCCGTGGCCACGGCGTTCGTGGCGAGGCACGCCGAATGGATGTGCACGCTCCAGCCGCTGACAATGCGCGTCTCGCGGTTGGCTGCCAACACCGTGTCGGCAGCCGCAGGCATCCCTATGGATAGGACACCGCACAGCAAAGAAACAAAGCGTTTCATCGGTTCTGTCCGACAATCATTCTTGGACCAGGAAGATCGGCCTAGCCTTGATCCGGTTCGTATACCCGCGGCCACGCGCAAAACGTGTGGCCACCGCGACAACGGGCGCGGCGGCGCCGCTATTTCTTTCCGAGAAAGACATCGTTGATGGCGGTGTCCGAGTGCCGCACCGCGCTGTCGGTGTGGACGTTCGCAACCTCCGTGATGATCGCCCCTTCAGGGCCTGCGAGCTGCCAGTGGCGCGACGTGACCCGCGAGAGAGGAACAAAGGTGCCAGGACCCGCTACGACCTCATGACTGACCGTCACCGTGCCCTTCATGTGGCAGGCGGGAACGATCACCGCTGGCCCCAAGTTGGGCTCGCCCTCGCCTACGATGTGCGAAAGGCCCCAGCGCACCAGCCAGCCCTCGCGCTTGGCCGGATTCTTTTCTGAATCAAGGTGCCAATGCTCAGGCAGCATCTGCCCGGGCATCAGGAAGAGGTCCATCAGCATATAGCGGTCTTCTTCGTTGTTCTTGAACAGGACGGCCGCCAAACCCAGTTTAGCAAATTGGCCCGTGCCGTAGTCGGACACCCAGAGCTTCTCCCGCATGCCGGGAAAGACCGGATACCCGTGATAGTTCGCAAGGGCCATGACTGCGTCTTTGCCCTTCTCCACATCGAACTTGCCGTCCTTGCCGTAGAACGACGCGTTGTCGAACACGATGGCCGATTTCTGCTTCGCCGCCATCGGACAATGTCCCTTCATCGGACAGGCGCATCCGCTCATCATCGCCAGAGCGACCACAGCGCAACCCGCACGCAACAAGACTCTCGTATTCATTTCTCTCTCTTTCTTTTGTTTGACGTTTGACCCAGCCCGAATGCGATCACAGCGGGACATCGTACAGCGCGCGCAGCGCGGCGGGCCACTGCGCGCCGATGGCCTCCCCGAAGGAGACCTCCGGCCGGAAATACGGCGACGCCTGATGCTTCAGGTTCTTCTGCCCCCAGTAAGACGGATAATATTGGCAACTGGCGTCGAGCCAATTGGCCACGCGGATGAACTCTTCGGGGGAGAGCTTCACCCCGCTGTGCTTGGCCTGCAGCACCTTCGCGCGCTCGGCCAGAGCCGTCTCTTTGACCCCGAAGGAAGCAAAGTGCGGCTCGAACCCGCCGAACATTGCGGCCAGCAGACTGGTGTAGGCGCCGAAAAAGTAAGGCGGCGCGTATTCGACATACGCCCGCACGTCGTTCTCGTCCACCTGCAAGCCCACGAGCGGCAGCCGCGTTTTCCGCTCCTTCCCCGCGCCGAACGCGAGCAGGTTCTCATACGAGACGCTGTGCAGCTCGGTCCGCTCGCCGGTCAGCTTCAACCCAGCCGCCGCTTTCTCCGTAGCGTCGTGACACCGCACGCAATGCGCGTTCCAGATCGGCTGGATCTGGCGTTCGTAGTCGAAGAGCTTCTCGCCCGAGGCCTCGCCCGGCTGCGCCGCAGGCACGGAGGCCGCGCGCTTCAACGCCTTGGAAACCGACAGGCTCTGAGCCGTCGCGCCCGTGCGCGCCCGCTCGTGGCAGCCTACGCAGCTGCGGTGCTCGCCGGGCTGGTAGTTGACGTACGTGCGTTCGGTCTGGATGGCCAGATAGCGCTCGTCGAGAACTTGGAAATAGATGTTGCGGTCCGTGGGAACCAAGAAGTTCGCAGAGCCATCGTCCTCGACCGGCACCACGCCGTATTGCGCCTGCATGCCGAGGAGGTTGGGCCCGAGCGCGGTGTGGGCCATGGCCTGACGGTCGCCTGACCATGTGTTGCGGGCGGTCCACGGGCGGGCAGTCTGCTCGAAGATGCGGATATACTTGACCGCACCGCGCGGCACGTTGTTGAGCCCGGCGTAGACGTCGGCGACGATGCACTGCGCCAATTTCTGTGCGGCGAGCTTCTGATCGATGGGAACTGCGGGCTGAGGCAGACGGGAACGCGCCAGAATCGGGTAAGGATGCCAACACGAGATCTCTTCGTCGCGATAAAGAGAGGTGGCCGTGCCCTGCTCATCGAGCAGACAGAGTTCGTAGCCTTTCGGGTCACTCCATGCAAGACCCTTGGGTTTGCGGGCTGCGAGGAACAGTTTCTCTGTAATCGGATAGGGATCCTTGTAGAGCGGGCCCAGCGTTCCGGTGCTGTCGTTGACCCACTTGCCGTCCACGAGGAAGGTATAGCCACCGTGAGTCTGCGCATCCACATCACGCGTGATCAGGGTCATGGCCTCGCGGCTGGCCGTGTCGCGTTTGGTGTCGAGCAGGATCACGGTGCCGACGCCGTTGTTGGGCCCCCAGTGTGAGCAGCCGAGGAACAAGATCTTGTCGTTCGCTCCCGGCACCGGGCGTCCATAGAGCATGGATTCAGGATCCACGATCAGATTGCCGTACACCTCCGAGGAAGCCACGCCATCGGGCCGCATGGCCCAGAGGGCTTTGACTGCGCCCGCGCCTTTGCGGTTGTACTCCCAGCGCATGTAGAGCACGCGGCCGTCAGGCAGCACGGCAGGCGAAAATTCGCTGACGCAGTTGTTGCTCAGCCGACGGATGTTCTTCCCATCGGCGTCCATGCGGTGCAGTACGGTCGTGGTGTATACGTCGGCGGAGTTGCAGAGCGTGCTCGTGCGGCAGCGGGTCGAGGTGAACATGATGCTGTTGTCCGGCAGATAGCAGGGGTGCATGTCGTTGGTGCCGTAGCCGTACCGCCTCACCAGATCCCCGTCGTCTTTTTCCGCGAACGTCAGCTGTCGCAAACCTTTGCCGGCGAGTCCGATCTCGTAGATGCGGTAGCCCTCCTTTGCCGCCTTCTTGTAGTCGAACAGGACGGTCTTGCCGTCGAACGAGAGATCGAACCGGTTGAACACGCCCCCTTTGAGTTCAGGCGCCACCTCTGTCACAGCGCCGGTTTTCAGGTCCAGAATGCACAGATCACCGCCAGGCGTCCAGCGGCTGTCGATATGCTCCGTGTAGATGTGGCTGTTGGTCAGCGTGAACCGGCGCACGAACAGAAGTTTCTCAATGCCTTGCGCCAACAGCACCCGGGCCGCCGCCGCGTTGAACTGATGGGGCGCCTGAGCCGCGGGCGACAGGTTTTGCGTCACGGCCGCAGGTTGCGGCTTCGGGTTCGGTTTCGGCAGGTTCGGCGCCGCGTTGGTGACCACGAATTCGACGCTCCCGTTCTTGCCCGAGCCGGTCGCGATGCCGACGGAGGCTTCGAACCGGATGTAGCGTCCGTCGATTTTGAAATGCAGCGCCGAAGGCGCATGCGCATAGAACCCTTTCGCCACGGCTTCTCCCGCAACACTCGGCTGATCGTCGACGTGAAATTGGCCCCATCCGACTGTCGTGTCGGCCGGCTTCACCGTGGTCAGATCCACGACGACGCCGTCCTTGTCGACGAGTTTCGGCCCGGCCCAAATGGCTTGGTCGAAGTTGTAGGTGTCTCCTCCGACGGTTGCCACCAGATAGAGATCTTTAACGCCCGTGACGTCGGCAACCAACGTTTGCGCCTTCTCTCCGCCTTTGATCACCGGAGTACGGGCCGGCTTGAATGGCGATCCCTCTGCCGCATGCGACAGACCGACGCCCATGCAGGCCGTAAGCAGCACACACATTGTATGTTTCATACGCAAGTTCTTCAGCCCTGTTTTCTCATCACACTCAAACCCGAATAGTGTGCATTATCTCGCCATTCCCTTTTGATTGCCAGTGGATATTTTCCCGATACGCTATCCACAGCAGAGGTGCGCCCAAGGGCTGGCCTCCGCTGCTATCTAGACGCGCAGGAAAATCTTGCGCTGGTAGAGGAAACGGACAAGCAAGAAGGCAAACGCGAGTCCGACCAGCGCAATCAACAGGTCGCCGGAGCCCTTCGCGATATGCGCATCCACTAACTGTTGCACGTCGCCGCCGACCAGGCGTGCGGCGAGCCCGCTGAATCCGCCGAGCAGGTTGTCGGCAAGGTACAGCGTGATGGCGTTTGTTCCCATCCAGACGAACGGCAGGCACCACGAGCGCACCTGCCACACATCGATCACCAGATAGAACACGCCGAGCAACAGGGCGCTGTAACCGCCGGCAACAAGCACGTAGGACGGGGTCCAGAGGCGCTTGATGACCGGACATTCCGTGCCCCAGAGAAAACCGAGCGCCACGCCTGCCGCGCCGGCAGCCAGCAGCCACGCGACTTTCTGGCGGCCGCTCCAGCGCGTGCTCGTCAGCAGCCACCCGGCCAAGATGCCCAACAGCGTGGTGGCCACAGCGGGGAGAGTGCTCAGCAGGCCTTCGTTCGTGTAGTAGAGGTTGCGCTTCTTGCCCGGCAGCCAGCGGGCGTCCACATAGTGCGCGAGGTTGTGCCCTTCCTCAAATGTGCCGCTGACGGTCTTGGTCTCTCTGGCGAACAGAACCGCCGGGGCTGCCGCCTGCGCCTGCGTCTCCTTCTTGCCAACTTTGTCATGCTTCAGCTGGACATCGGGAAACGGCAAGAACGTCAGCAGGGCCCAGTAACCCGCAAGGCCGAGCGCCGCTGCGGCGAGGATGCCCTTGCGCGGCAGCACGACATACAGCGTCGCCGCAAAAAAGTAGCACAGCGCAATGCGCGGGAGCACGCCGGCGAACTGCACGTCCGGCCACGCCCGCGCCACACCGCCGTAGTAGAAAATGCCGAGGATAAAGAGCCGCAGGCTGCGTCGCGCAATGCGGCCGAGCGCGCCCTTTCGTCCGGCCGTTGCCAGCAGGCGATCCATCGAGAGCACGATGGACACGCCGACAATGAAAAGGAAGAGCGGAAAGATCAGATCGTAGAAGCGGAAACCCGCCCAATCCGCATGGTCCATTTGGGTCGCCAGAAACCGGGTGAAGGGTGTCGGACTCATACGGTTCAACGCCTGCACCAGCGCGTCCGCGCCGATGATCCAGAACATGTCAAATCCGCGCAGGGCATCGACCGAGACCAACCGCTGAGCAGTGGACTTGGCATCAGGTGTATTCATTTGGCAATTCTTCACTGTGATTGATGAACTTGACTATTCTGTTTTCTTTTCGGCTGCGCCCCGTTGGGCTACCAAGGTGAATATCGGACGGCCCGAAGCGGCTTCCCAGTCGCTGGCCCAGAGAACGCGGTTGCCATCCGGCGACGGAACGGCATGGGATTCCGTCAAGTAATCGGTTCTCTTGGTATGCAGGTGAGCGATGCGCTCGATCGTTAGGCTGCCATCCAGTTTCACGGCGACCACCTCATCCCAATAGGGAGGCCAGCTCGGGCCCC
>Ga0118677_10007311_pt1 | contig 18294 bp, 15 predicted proteins | sample AliMusrvi5mmetaG_FD_86154 | JGI IMG/M metagenome (GOLD analysis project Ga0118677, IMG submission 86154) | reverse complement strand
GTCACATGGAATAAACGATTTTTGTTCATGAATACTGAGTATCTCCCACCGGGGGGACACCAAGCATAACAGATGGATACTAATTTACGCAATTTCAAATTGACGGACTACTAGTGCGAAGAGATGTCCGATTAACTGGAAAAGTGGGGAGTCGCTGCGGATCAACAATTCGGCCTCACGCAGATGCTGGTCCGGATCGGTAAATGGTGGCGCAAATTCCGTCTTCAGGGGGAGAAAAATCGCCAGCAATTTTACGATGGCGGGGAGATCCCACTTGCGCTGCTCTTCCGTGGACTCCTTGATGATAAATGCGACCTTGGCTTCCTGACTCGGCACAATGCTGAGCAGCGTGACCCAGGCCCGGAAAATATAATAGTGTTCCCAGTATCCATTCGCACGTGTATTCAGGATTTGTCGCGAGGCGCTTAGCATCGCGGGAAGATCGGGTTTTGAACTATATAAGAAAGCCTGCGCAAAGCATCCGCAGGTATTATAGTTGCTCTCCAGAAAATAGGCCCGCTCGGACAGCGCCAGACTACTCGCGAGCAACTTTTTTTGCGCCGGCGACGACAGCGATTCGAAAACGGCCAATTGGCCGATAATGACACTGGTGCCTACCAATAGCTCGGTGTCGTCACCTTTGAATAGCAAGGCACATTCCAGCATGCGCAAAGAGCGTTCCAACTCTTCGTGCGTTCCCTTTTGCTCCGAGATGCTATAGCCAGACTGACTGAACAACAGCCCCTCCGGTGGGGGATTCGGCATCAGGCGGAATGCCTGTTTTTTGAAGGAGCCGAATTCCTGCGCGGAAAAGCTGCGTGCCTTACCGACGGTCAGGCTAGCAGTGGCGAGTCCGACGGCGCGTTCGGTCAGACGCTGTGCACGTTCCGCCAGCGAGTCGGGCGCATTGGCGGCGCAGGTGAGTGTTTCCTGGAGCGTCGGAAACAGGCTGGTCGGTGAGAGCACGGTAATCGTGCAGTCGAGTATCGCCGCGAGCGCCGTCAGCTCTTGATTCGTTTGCGGCTTACATTCCGCATAGACCAGCACGTCGGACGGCGGTGCATTGAAATCCGTGAAACGACCGACAGTCAGCCCGGCGCGTCCCAGGTCGAGCTCATGCAAGAGCGCAGAGGGAAACAGGCGCTCGACCTGGTGAACGGCGGGGATGTCTACCAGGCGGGCGCGCAGTGCCGTCTCCACCTCGCGGCTGAAGGTGAAAAACCGTAGGTGTGGATCGACGCAGTAGACGGACCCCACCGCGACGTCCGGGGTTTTCGGGTCTTTGCGATGCAGGCGGATGGCGGTCAGGGCTTCGGACGCGATGCGGGTGGCCAGTGATTCCGCGTCCAGCCGGTCGCGGTAGGTTATTTCACGAATCACTTCCGCTCCCGGCACACCGGTGACGGTGCATTGCACGTGATCGGGAAACACCTGCACGTCGATCAACGCCGCGGCGCGCGCCATTGTTCCAAGTTGCAGCGGCGCGGCGCCGCCGGCAGCGGCCAGCTTCAGTTCTTGCAAAAGCCGGTCGATCTCCGCGCGTTCGAGCAGTGCGCCTTCCCAGGAATGCGACACTTCGACTTCCAGCAACGGGCGCAACTGCCCCGTCAAGGTCTCGCCGCCGGGTTGGGCGTGGACCAGCACCGCCAGCGCGGGGGGGACGGCGGGTGCTGGGGTTTGCGTGTGCGCTAGCGCTGACAACAAGAGACATATGCACGCGATGGCAAAATTCCGCATCATAGGCTACCTCCGTGGTAAGAGCCAGGGATCATAGTTGTTGGCGTAGAAATCATCGCTATCGTTTCAAGCGACAGCGTTACTTTCGCGATGATGCGGCAATCTCCTGCTCTGGTGGTCCTATTCCGTCGAGCGGTTTGGGAAGATGGCGCGAGAAAACATCAGGTGCCGGCAGGGATTTGCATGCGGAGAGAGGAAGGAAAATGGCGGAACCGACGGGATTTGAACCCGCGATCTTTGGAGTGACAGTCCAATGTGTTAAACCAGGCTACACCACGGTTCCGCGCGCTTTCATGGTGAAGTCGAATCGTCAGGTCGAGGTGACCGTGGATTTTCCTTCGACGGTATTGTAGTCACTCTTGCTCGCGGTGTCAAGGGGGTTGGGTAGAAAAGTTATGCAGACATGGATTGGAGGCAACGACGATGGCCTTTTGTGAGACGGAATGGGCACATCCGGACTATCCTGGGGTAAAAAAACTGGCCTATCCCGTCGCCGGCGGCGGGGAGGACTGGGCGCTGGCGTGGCCGGGGGATGAGGATACCTGGGTGGTGCACCTGCACGGGCACGGATCGACCGGCGACCAGCTTTTCACCCGTGAAGACGTGCGCACGCTGTGGTTGCCGGCATATCGCGCCGCGGGATATGGCGTATTGTCCCCCCATCTGCGCGGCAATGCCTGGATGTGCCCGCAGGCGGTCGAGGATCTGTCCCTTCTGCTCGCGGAAGTGCGCCGGCGCTTCGGCGCGCGCCGCTTCGCGTTTGTCTCCGGCTCGATGGGCGGCACCGGCAATCTGATTTACGCCGTCAGGCATCCGGAAGAGGTGGCGGCGCTGGTGGCCCTCTGCCCGGCGACGGAGGTGGCGGGTTACACCGCCTGGTGCGGTGCCCAGACCACCGGCATCATCGGCGAGATCTATCAGGCACTGGTGACTGCCTACGGCGGCACCCCGGACAAACAGCCGGAACGCTACGCCGCCCATTCCGCCGTCGGCCATGCCGATCGCCTCACTATGCCCGTCTATCTGTGCCACGGCGACGCGGATACCCTCATCCCGGTCACCGAGTCGCACCGGTTACTGGCCGCGTTGCCGCCGAACGCGGATTTCACCTACCGCGAGTTGCCCGGGGGTGGGCATGATGCACCGTTGTATCAGTTGGAGTTTCTTGATTGGTTGCGGGAGCGGATGAGTCGAATTTCGGCAGGGGGATCACCGGCAAGTGCCGAATGAGCGGGATAGGACATGATGGTATGGTGGGTCGGAAACGAGGGATGCACATATGATGCCCGGTCTCTGGGGCTTATCCTGGCTGGATTATCTGGTTATCGGCGTCTACTTCGCGGTCACGCTGACGCTGGGGTTGCGGGCAGGGCGACGGATGAAGAGCCAGGAGGATTTCTTCCTGGGCGGGCGGCGGTTCGGCAAGTGGATTCAGACCTTTGCCATGTTCGGGCAGGCCACCAGTGCTGATTCCGCGGTGTCGGCGACTACCATGGTGGCGAGTGGGGGCGCGGCGGGGATGGCGGCCAACCTGGCGCAGGGATTGCTCTACATGCCGGTGTTGTGGCTGACCGCGCCGTGGTATCGCCGCCTGCGCCTGCTGACGATGGCCGATTTCTTCGCGCAGCGCTACCAATCGAAGGGGATGGCGGTCACTTACGCGCTGATCTCGGCGATCTTCTTCATGCTGGTGGCGGGCATCAACTACACGGCGATGGGGAAAACCCTCTCGGCGATCATGCTCAAGCCGGCATCGGCGCTGACCGTGAAGGAGCAGCAGCAGCGCGGGATGGCGCTGGAGCGCAAAAGCCTGGAAACGCGCGATATCCGCTTGCTCACCTTGCGGGAGGCGTCGCGGTTGGATGACCTGCGGCGAATCAACCCACACAGCGATTTTCCCTACGTCAATTCGCGCTACGTGATGCTGGCGATCGCCGTGTGCGTGCTGGCGTATACCGCCAAGGGTGGACTGGCGGCGGCCTTTCTGGCCGATCTGATCCAGGGGTGCCTGATCATCGTGCTCACGCTGTTGCTCATCCCCTTCGCGATGGCGCGCATCAACCTGCTGCATGGCGCCACCGGGGTGCTGGGGCCGTTTCAGGTGCTGCATCAGCAACTACCGGCGTGGTATTTCGAGTTGTGGGGTTCGCCCAAGCTGCTGGAATTCAACTGGATGTGGATTCTCGCTTTCGGGGTGCTGGGCATGCTCAACACTGCCGCGCAGGCCAACCAGATGACGGCGATGGGCTCGGCGCGCGACGACGACACCGCCCGTGTGGGAGCCACCAACGGCATCTTCATCAAACGCTACTGCTCGGTGATCTGGGGCTTGGTGGCGATGCTGGCGCTGGTGCTCTACGGCACTACCGCCTCCGATCCCGATCTGATCTGGGGAATGGCCACGCGCGATCTGCTCGGTTCGGTCGGGATGGGGCTGGTGGGATTGATGATCGCCTGCCTGCTGGCGGCGCTGATGGCCACCGCGTCGGCGCTCACCCTCACCACCGCGGCGCTGCTGACCGGCAGCGTCTATCGCCCGCTCTTTCCCCACCGCCCGGAAGCGCATTACGTGCTGGTCGGCCAGCTGTTCAGCGGGGTGTATGTCTTCGGCGGGCTGCTCATCGCCTGGTACTTCAACAGCGTCTTCGACCTGCTGAAATTCATGGTGATGTTCAACTGCATCGTGGCGGCCTCGTTCTGGTTGGGGATGAGCTGGCGACGCGCGAATCCCGCCGCGGCGTGGGCCTCCATCGGCGTCACCGGAATGCTCACGCTGGTGCTGCCGTTAGCCATTCCGCTCCTCCCCGGCGTGCGCGGTAACGCCTATCTGCAGAAAGTGACCAACCCGCTGCCGATCACCCGCACCTACCGTGCCAGCCAGACCGACATCGAGGAGCGCGCGACGGCGATGATCAAATGGGATACGCTGAACGCGGCCCACCTGGCGAAAGGCCCACGTCCCGAGCCGCTGCAGCGCGGGCAAAGCTTCGCCCGCACCTTCACGCTGCCGCAAAAATCCGTCTTCTGGCAGCAGGGATTGACCACCGAAAACGGTCGCGTCCTCGGCATGGGCTATCTGAAAGTGGAACTGGTCGTGCTCGATCTACTGGGGTGGGATTTGTCGAAGAACAGTTATGCGTTCAACGAGACGCTCACCATGCTGGTGCGCATCATCGTTCCCTTCGGCATGCTGCTGCTGGTGGGCCTGCTGAGCAAGCCGCAGGAACGGGATTATCTCGACCGCTTCTTCGCGCGCCTGCAGACCCCGGTCTATCCCGATCCGGAACTGGACGCAAAAGAACTGGAGCGCACGCTGGCCGATTCCACCCGTTACGCCCATTTAAAGCTCTTCCCCGGCTCCGCGTGGGAATTTCTGCGCTGGACCCGCCGCGACTGGACCGGCCTCTGCTGGTGCACGGGCGGCGCGCTGGGCGTGGTGGCGTTGTTGGTGTGCATCACGCATCTGGGGGGGTAACGTGCCCGGGGTGAATTCACCGGATAGGCAGAATTCCTTTGCGTGAAATGATTACTTTTTTGTAATCGTTCAGGCCCATTCTGGCGCGCGAGCGTCCTCGCGAGCACTCTGGTCGTCGCTCTGGCGCGCGAGCGTCCCCGCGAGCACTTAGGTGGTTGAGTAGATAACGGAGGGTCGTATCGAAACCACCGGAGTGCTCGCGAGGACGCTCGCGCGCCAGAATGGGCCTGAACGATTACCCTTGGTATGTCGGTTGGATATTCACGCATAGATCGGTGAAATTGTGGTAAACTGAAATAAAGCATCGTTCCGGGGTGCGAGCCCTCTTTTGCTCGTCACCCTGCCGACGCTCGATTTTTCCACACGAATGCGAAAGGAGCACATTATGGGCGACAAATCTCCGAAGAAAGACACCAAAAAACCGAAGAAAGTGAAAGAGACGACTAAGAAATAAGCCCGATCACGGGCAATCGACGGGGACGGCAACTGCCGTCCCCGTTTTTTTATCCCGTTGACCCGTTGATCGGATGGCCAACAGCGGATAACCAGTTGCCAAGAACCCGACAGCACTCCCCTTACGCAGGAGGAACGTCAACTTATATGCGGAATTGGTGAGATATGCCTGAGCGACTGTCGGAATCGCCATTTCAGGAAATCGGCGAAGGAAAACGGTGGGAATATACCGAGAAACCCGAACTGGGTGACCCGCTGGATCGCCCATTTCGCATCACGGTGTTGGGCGTGCTGATGCTGGCCATCGCCGCGGAGTTGATCCTGCCTACCGTGATGGTCGTGGGAATGCTCTGCTTTTTTTTCCTCTTCGGCTTTTACAACCCGATCTTTCGTGACACCGCGCTGCTCACCGTGATCCTGCTGCCCTTCGTGCTGGCGCCGATGACACTGCAAATCATCATGGGCATCGGCTTATTCCGGCTGGCGCGCTGGTCGCGGGTTGGCTCGATGGTAGCGCTGATCGCCTCGTTGACCATCGGCACCGCCCTGCGCTGGAGCACGGAATGGTTGCGTCGGGTCGATCCGACTTCCAGGCGACTGGTACCGCACGCGCTCAGCGATTGGCAACTGCATCTCCTGCTGCTGGCGCCGCTGGTCGCGGTCATGCTCTTCACCTTGCTGCGCAAGGAGACAATCGCGGAATTCACCACCGAACACGGAGGATAGCGTATGTTTCCCATCAAAGTCGGCATCGTCGGGCTGGGACATAACGGCATGGCGCATGCACGCGCGCATCAAGCGCTGGGGCAGTCCGAGATTGTGGCGCTGTGCGACCGCAACGAGAAGCGGTTGGAAGCGGCGGGACGTGAACTCGGGGTGACCGCGCTTTACGCCGACGAGCGCTTCTTTTCACATCCGGGGATGGAGGCGGTGAGCATCAATACCAGCGACAATGCGCACCTGGACCCCTTTCTCCGCGCCATCGACGCCCAACAGCACGTGCTGGTCGAGAAACCGCTGGCCAACACCGAAGAAGATATCTTCAACATGATCAAAGCCGCCGCGGCCTTTCCGCGGTTGAAGATTCAGGTGGGCTATATTTTGCGCTTCGACCCCGTCTTCGTGGCGTTCCAGCAGTTGGCGCGCGCGGGCACCCTCGGCGAGATTTATTATCTGGAAGCCGACTATATCCACAATTTGCTCTATCAGGCCAACCAGACCGATGAAGTGACCGGGCGGAACTGGTATCTGGAAGAGGAACAACCGATGACCGGCGGCGGTTGCCACGCGCTCGACCTGCTGCGCTGGATTTCCGGCAAAGAGGTGGCGCGCGTCAGTTCCTGCGCCAACCACGTCGCCTTCCCGGCGATGCGGCATGAAGATTGTCAGGTGTCGCTCTACCAGTTTACCGATGGCACCATCGCCAAAGTCGCCGCGCTCTATGCGCCTCGCTGTGCGATGGCCCCCTATTACAACCTGCGTGTCTATGGCACCAATGGCACCATCGATCGCGATACCCTCGCCCTGGCGCAATCTCCGGAAGACGTCCATCCGCCGTTCGTGCCGATCGAGGCTGAACGCGTGCAACATCATCCCTTCACGCCGGAAATCGCCGATTGGCTGGCGGCCATCCGCGAAGATCGCCCGACCCGCTGCCCACTCGCCGACGGCGCCAATTCCACCATCGCCACCCTTCGCGCCGTCAGCGCGCTGCACGCCGGCAAGCCGGAAGAAGTGCCGGTGTTTGGCAGATAAATCTAACGCCTTGTACCCTATACGGTTCACATCGAAAATCCAACTGCTGCTGATATCGGGTCATGGAGTAAGCTTGGCACGGTTTGGAAGCCGACGCCAGTCGCGCCCCGATACCAATACCCGCGGGAAGGTTGCCGATACCTCACCGTTCTCCAGACGGGATGCCGGCTTTCGCCGGTGATCCTATCAGCGATGACGGGGCGCGATAAGCGTCCAACAGGATGCTGATTATTATGGACGTTTATTGTTAACTAAACCGTATTAGAGACAGGCGCTAAATAGACATTTCGAGAGGTTTGCCATGCCGACCCTTCACACCGAGATTGTGACCGCTTCCACCTCCAACGGAACGGCCTTCTGCATGTTCCCACCCCAAAGCGGACCCGTGCCGACGCTGTTGCTGCTGGCGATGAACGGCGAGAGCACGCTGCGGACTGAACCATATTGTTGCGTCGGGCAGCGCCTTCATGCGCGCGGGTGGAACGTTATCTCCCTGGATATCCCCTGCCACGGCACGGATCAGCGGGAGGGCGAACCGGCGGAACTGCCGGGCTGGGCGACGCGGGTGGCCACCGGCGAAGACTTCGTGGCGGCATTTCGCACGCAGGTGAACGAGATATTGTCTCATTTGATTGCGCAAGGCATTGCTGATCCGGCGCGCCTGGCGGTGGCCGGCACATCGCGCGGCGGCTATCTGGCTTTCCAGGCGGCCGCCGGGAATCCGTTGATCCGCGCGGTGGCGGGTTTCAGCCCGGTGACGACGCTGTTGGCGCTGGGGGAATTCGCCGCACTGCAGGCCCATCCGCTCGCGCAGCAGTTGGCACTGCGGCAGTGCGTCGAAACGCTGGCCGACCGCGCGTGCTGGATTACTATCGGCAGCGCCGACGCGCGGGTCGATACCGACGAAGCGATCGCGTTCACCCGCGCGCTGACGCAGGCGGCCGTGCGGCGCGACTTGCCGCTCCCGATCACCTTGCACCTATTGCCGATTCCCGGACATAGTAGTTCCGTTGATTGGCACGATCACGCGGCGGAGTGGCTGCACGCGGTGGTGGTGCAGCCACCCGTGGACTGATCCGACGGATTGGACGGATCACCTCCTCGCGTGCGGGAAAGACGCATCATCTCAATTCTGCTATACTAAGACACTATCGCAACATGCCTCGTTACCGTCTCGCGGGTCCTTATTGCGCCTGATTGCTTCGGAGTTCCTGACATGTATGTTCGTATACACTCGCGGAACTCCGAAGCAACCAGACGTAAAAAATCCTCCGCGATCCGGCAACGAATCATGTTGCGATAGTGTCTATGCCGGTTTTCGAGAGTGAGTCACGATGGCAGAATTAGCTGATTTGAAACGACAGGCTGTGCGCACGCAGGAAGAAGCGTCGGATTTGCGGGTGCGGCTGAATATCGCGGGGCGGGAGCAGAAGCTCGCGGAAGTGGTGCGGCGCGCGGAGGATCCGGAGTTGTGGAATGACCCGGAATCCGCGCAACAGGTGATGTCCGAGCAGTCGCGCCGCCGTGGGGAACTGGAACCCTGGCGCCGGTTAGCCGCGCTGGCGGAAGATACCGTGCTGCTGGCGGAGATGGCGGAAGAAGTCGGTGATACCGACAGCATCGTCGAAATCGAGCACAACTTGGTCGAAATGCGGACGCTGCTGTCCCGCTTGGAAACCGAGGCGCTCTTCTCGGATGTGCATGACGCCAGCGATGCCATCATCGAAATCAACGCCGGCGCGGGCGGCACCGAGGCATGTGACTGGGCGGCGATGCTTGGGCGCATGTATCTACGCTGGTGTGAACGGCATGGCTTTCAGGCGGATGTCATCGATGAAGTGCCCGGTGATCAGGCGGGGGTGAAGTCGATGACGCTGGAAATCCACGGCACCAACGCCTACGGCTACCTCAAGTCCGAGCGCGGCCCGCATCGCCTGATTCGCTTTTCCCCCTTCAACGCCGCCGGCAGTCGCGAAACCTCCTTCGCCTCCGTCGACGTGATCCCGGATATCGGCGACGAGGTCAATGTCGAGATTCGCGAGGACGACCTGAAGATCGATACCTATCGCGCCAGCAGCGCGGGCGGGCAGCATGTGAATAAGACCGAGTCGGCCATCCGCATCACGCACTTGCCCTCCGGCCTGGTCGTCACCTGCCAGAACGAACGCAGCCAGTTCAAAAACCGCGCCAGCGCGATGCGCGTGTTGAAATCTCGGCTGGCAGAACGCCAACGCCTGGAGCAGGAAGCCGCGATGGCGAAATTGCGCGGCGTGAAGACCGACATCGCCTTCGGCAACCAGATTCGCACCTATTTCCTCCAACCCTACACGCTGGTGAAGGATCACCGCACCAATCACGAAACCGGCAACGCCAGCGCCGTATTGGACGGCGACCTTGACGATTTCATGGTCGCCTACCTGCAAATGCTGACCCGGCAGCGAGTCGAACTAGACATGTAAGAAGATGCAGGATGCAAGATAACGAGACCACCTCATCCTGCATCCTGCATCCTGCATCCTATATCCTATATCCTGCATCCGCACCCTGTATCCTATATCCTGTATCTTGCTTCTCCCATCCTTCCCATCCTGTGCCATCTCCGTCACGTGTATCGCCCCCCGCTGTGGGATGATTAACGTGGATATACGGTACCAGGAGGTGAAGCATGCTCATGGGTTTGCTGCGGGGATATCTCATAGTCCTTATCGTGGTCTCCCTGCTCATGCTGCCGCTGTGCCTCACGCTGCCGGTCGATGACGCCATGCAACTCGGCCGACGCGCGTTTGTATTGATGGGGGTGTATTGGTGTGTCGCGGCGCCGATCATCACCGGCCTGTGCGCGCTGTTTGTTTATCTGCGACGTCGTTTTCGCGGCACGACGGCATATCCTCCCGCCCAGGTGAATACGTTCGACCAATCTACCGGGTATTGAGTGCTCTTCGCCGGGCATCCTCCGGTGTTCGCGGGGACGCGCGCGCGCCAACTGGAACTTTTTGCGTAGTCCGTGCCCGTTTTCCCCCTGCTCATTCATGGTATCCTTGTGCTATGCCGGAGTGGTGGGTGGCAAGCCGCTGGTTGCTGGTCTGCCTGTTGTGCGTGGGGATGGCCCACGCGCAACCGGATCCCTGGCAGGCGATCCTCGACGGGGGACGGATTGCGCGGCAGGAGGGGCAATACCCGGAAGCGCGCCGGCTGTATGCGCAGGCGCTGGCGGAAGTGGAGACCGGTGACGCGGACGACCCGCGCATCACCGAGGCCGTATACGCGCTGACGGCGCTGTTTCGCGGCTGGCCGGACGGGGGCGGCGAGGTGTATCTTCGCGACGTGCTCTCGCGTTGGGAACGGCAATTCGGCCCGGATGATGCGCGGATCGCCACGGCCACGGAAGCGCTGGCGGAACTACTGCGGCACGAACCGGAGACCGCCGCTGACGACGGATTGCTGACCCCGCTTTACGCGCGCGCGTTGCGCATTCGCGAAAAATGCTTCGGCGTCGCCGATGCGCGCCTGGCGCATACGCTGGCACGATTGGCGCAACTGGCGGCGCTGGGCGGACGCCCGGCGGAAGCGAGCGCGGATTACCAACGCGCCCTTCGCCTGAAGCACGACGCCGGACAGCAGGATGACGAGTTGGCGCGGCTGGAGGCGGGATTTGCCGTCTTCTATTGGGATGCACGGCAGTATGCGGAAGCCGGCGCCTGCTGGCAGCGCGCGCTGGCGATCGATGAGCGCCTCCATCCGGACAGCCGGCAACTGGCCACCACGCTCACTCAATTGGGATGGGCGGAGGAACGGCTGGGACAATATCCGTCGCTGACGGCGCATTGGCAGCGCGCGGCGGAATTGCGTGGGAGCCTCGAAGTCGGGGATTGGGAGCTGTTGCGCCTGCTGGATCAACTGGCATGGAGCTACACGTTGCTGGGAAACGATATCGACGCGGAGCAGACGTATCGTTGGGAATGGTCGCTGCAGGAACGCATCAGCAAAGGCACATTGGGTGCGACGGCCCTCGCGCTGGCGGATCTTTATCGCCGGCAAGGACGTTTCACTGATGCCCAGACGCTCTATCGGCGTGCCGATTTGACCGGCACGGAGGCGACGGCGCAGCCGGTGTTGCTGCGGGCGCGCGCGCTGGCCGGGCTGGCAGAGTGTGTCCTCGCGCAAGGCGAAGTCGCGGCGGCGAACGAGCTGCGGCAGCGCGCGCGTATCCTGTTGGCGCGGTCGACAGAGCGCGAACACGGCATCGAAGAAGCACGGCTGGCGCTGACGCTGCGTGATTACGCGCGGACGGAATCCTGTTGCGCGGCCATCATCCGCGCTGCCGGTTATCCCGATGCGCATCCGCGCAACGCGGAATGCCTGCGCATGATGGCGAAGGTCAAGCTGGCGTGGGGTACCGCCGCGGAGGCGGAGTCCAGTTATACCAATGCGCTGGCGAACTGGGAAAGCTGCCTGGGCGCGACGCATCCGGCACTGGTGGGAGTGCTGCTCGATGGCGTGACCCTGTACCGCGCACTGGGCAAAATCGCACCGGCAGACACGCTGGCGACGCGCGCGGAGACCATCGCGCAACGCGCCGCCGCGGGGTCGGAGGACGGCGGTATCGATGGCGTGTTGCAACTGGCGCGGTTCGCCCAGCGGGATGGGAAAGCGGACGTGGCGGGGCCATGGTGCGAATTTGCCGTCACCTCCGCGGAGCACACGTTCACTCCCCATGACCCACGGCTGGCGTCCGTATTCCGGCAAACCGCCATGATCTGGCGCGCACTCGGGCAACCCGCGCGCGCCGCAACGCAGGAACAGCACGCAAAGGAGATCGAAACGGCGCCACCGGCGCCGTGAACTTGTTGAGTGCCTGCAACCAATGTTAACATGGGAAACTTGGAGTAAACATACGCAAAAACGAGAACGGGAGCGGTGCCATTACTCACAACCCCCTACTCCGCATCATCGCACACATTGCAACTGGAGTTTCATTCATGCCGGAACAGCCGAAATCACCGATATCCCGCTTGCTGCACATGCGCATCGTGCGTTTTGGCTTCGTCAGCGCCATCGCGACGATTGCCGATTATGGCGTCCGGTTGCCGGCCAAAAATCTGCTGCCCAACTTACCCATCTATATCGTCATCGCGATCACACTCGGCTACCTGACCGGCACCATCGTGCATTTCTATCTGACGCGGTGGTTCGTGTTCAAGCCGACAAAATTCCATATCGGCATGGAGTTTTTTCTGGTGCTGCTGGTCGCGGTCATTGCCTGGGCACTCACGCAAGGCATCGTGCTCACGCTATACTGGCGCGGTAAAATGGATTTCCTCCCGGCCAATATCATCGCGACCCTGGTCGTCTTTTGCTGGAATTACCTGGGCCGTCGTTATTTGATCTATCGGGAACACCCCGAGTCCGCAGCGATCGCGGAGGTCGAGGCGACATCTATTTCCCCATAGTCGCAACCTAGAAAGTCACCACCATTGGCGATCGCACGTGACGGACAAATATCCCCGGCGGAAAACTGCCGTTTCCCAGGCTGTGCATAACTGGTTGGCTCTTCAAATATCATCAAAACAAGATCATCCCGTGATATTGCTGTGATCTTTGCCCGGAATAATAGCTGTAGTCGGCTGACAGAGCGCCGGCAAGCTGGATTCAATCGACCGGGAGGAGATCAACCATGGCGCTTCGTACTCGCAGGGGTTTCACACTGATCGAATTGTTGGTGGTGGTGGCGGTGATCGCGGTGTTGGCGACCCTCCTCTTTCCGGTGTTCGAACAAGCGCGCGAGAAGGCGCGGCAGGCCACCTGCATCAATAACCAGCATCAACTCGCGTTGATGGCCGTCACCTATGCGCAAGACCATGATGAGACCTTGCCGATGCCGGCGTCGTTCTGGCAGGATTTGCCGGGGATGCCGCCCAAAATGTTCACCTGCCCGTCTGCGCCCAAGATACACGATGTGGCGTATATTGCCGATCCCGCTGCCGCCGGCATGCCGCTTGGACAGATCTTATATCCTTCGCTCACCTGGCTGACGACCGATGGCGTGAATGGGAAATACGCCTGGCGGCATCAGGGAAAGAAGGTGACGTCGTATGTGGATACGCACATCGGGATCGACGCGGATCAACCCCCCATCATTTCTACCACCACCTCCAGCACCGGTCCGATCGTGACGACCTTTACCGTGGCGGTCTCCTCCAATCCCATCTGGACGGATACCGGCATCGATCTGCAATCCGGCTATATCCTGACGATCAGTGGGGCGACCGGCTCCTGGTCGTGGGATACCACCGTGCCGAATTCCTATGCCGGTCCGGATGGGACGACATCCGGCGGGCCGACGAACTCGCTCTGGCTTACAACCACCAAGTTTGCGTCATTGATCGGCTATCTCGGGGCAGCGGGCGTCTCACCGAATTATCTGTCGCAGAATGATTCCGGTCTCTTTGCCGTCGGCACCTCCACCGTGACCGATAATATCACCGGCTCGTGCCGTCTCTGGTTGGGCTTCAATGACGATTACAGCGTCACGCCGGTCAGCGACAACAGCGGTTCCGTGACGGTCACCGTCACCATTCAGAAATCCCCGTAACTGTGATGGAATCTCGTTGTAGCGTTCATACCATCGTGATATTGCGACGGTATGATCTGTATGTTGAACGTTGCAAAGCGTCCCGAACAGCAACGGGAGCGAATGAAACACGCGGAAAGGAGTGACAATGATGAAACGGTGGATGATTTTCGGATCGATGGCGATAGCCGCGGTGCTGGCTATCGGGATTGCGACCAGTTTACGCGCACAGCCGGGTATTGCCGGCGATGCCGGCGCCGGTGGCGGCATGCGGCAACCCAATCCCCCGCCGATGCGCCCGACAGTGAAGGTGACCGACCAGGGGATTTTCGTAATTCAAGGTGGGGTGGTGCTGAAATATGACACCACCTCCTTGAAGCTGCAAGACAAACTCGATTTAACTGACAAACTCACCGCGACGGCATCACAGAAAACCGCGCAAGCGCTGCCGGTCCGCCCGCAATCGAGCGGCGTGCTGATGAGCGATGACAGCATTCTGCTGGTTAACGGCAACCATTTCTTCCGTATCGACACCGCCACGCTGCAAGTGAAAGCGACAGCCACGCTGCCGGCAATACCGATGCCGACCCCGCCGAATGCCGGCGACATGCAGGCGGGACCGAATGCCGGGGGTGGCGATATGAAAGCTGAAGACGGCATGCGGCAGCAAGGGCCTGCAGGCATGGGTCCGAATGACGGTGGCGCGCAAGGCAATATGCCGCCTGGACCACCACCCGGTATGCAAGGGATGCAGGGACCGACGATGGAATTGCACGGCAAGACGCTTTACCTCCTGCGCGGAAGCAATCTCACCGCGATCGACATCACCGACGGCAAAACGCTGGCGCAAGCGGCGCTTCCCCGCCCGGATGGCAAGAAACCCGTCGAAGGGAACAATGGGAATTAGCAGAGCGGATGCAGGATTGCGGATACAGGATACAGGAAGCAGAACTCTCAGGGGTATCGATCACAGATACCCCCAGAGTCCTGCATCCTGTATTCGCAATCCTGTATCTATCCGCAATCCTGTTATCCTGTATCCTGCATCCTAAATCCTGCATATCCTGCATATCCGCTAGGACTTTTGAAAGGTGACAGCGAATGAATGAACATACTCACGAAAAGATTCTGGCGGAGGATCATCCACCGATGGCGACGCGCATTTTGATTGCCGATGATGAGACGGACTTAATCGAAGGATTGAGCTGGTATCTGGAAGCGGCGGGCTTTCAGGTGTCGGTGGCCCATACCGGGACGGAAGCCCTGGAGAAATTTCAGCACGAGCAACCGGATATGGTCATTCTCGATATCATGATGCCGGAGCTGGACGGCATCAAAGTCTGCGAGCAGATCCGCCGGCAATCCGATGTCTTCATCATGATGCTCTCCGCGCGTGAGGGTGAAATCGATAAAGTGCGCGCGCTCGAAACGGGTGCCGACGACTACATGACGAAACCGTTTTATACCTCTGAACTCGTGGCGCGGCTCAAAGCGCTGCTGCGGCGCTCTCAACGCGGTCAGCAGGCGGCGCCGAGTTTTCGCTGGCAGGGATTGAAAGTCTTTCTGGAGGAACGCCGCGTCCTGGTCAACGGCACGTCGGTGACGCTTTCGACGATGGAATTCGATCTGCTGGCGGCGCTCATCCGCCGCCCGCGCATCGTCTTCTCACGCAATCAACTCGTCGATCTGGTGTGGGGTGATGCCTTTTATGGCGAGCTGCGACTGGTCGATACCCATGTCTATCGTTTGCGAGAAAAGTTGATGACGGCCGGACTGGTCAACTGCCCGATTGTCACTATCCGAGGGGTCGGCTATGCGTTTCGTCCTGAAGCTTAACGTTCGCGCGCAGTTGATGCTTGCGATTCTCCTGGCCATCATCGTCAGTTGGGTGGTGAGTAATGCGATCGCCAACTATTCCACCTATGTGCAGATCAGTGATTTCCGCCGGCAAATGCTGGCGCATCCCGAAATCTATCCGCAGGTGATACCGCAACCGCGTTTCGGACCGCGCGAATTACTCCTCGGTTTACCGCGTCGTCTCGATCCGACCCCTCCCCCACGCGATAATCCGCCGCGGCAGTCCTCACCGTTTCCCGTCGCACGCAATAATGGCGCCGAAAATGATAACGGATCAATGCCGCTGCCGGATGAGATGAACGGCAATCTCCCCCAACCACCGCCGGAACAGGCCGGAATGCCGGACAATCCCCCGCCGAACGAGAATGGGATGTCGGACAATCCCCCCCCACGGGGCGCGTGGCAGGCAGGACCGAATACTCGGCGTCACCCGCCGCGTAATCAAATCAATCCCAGCATCGGCATTGCGTCGTTGATCGTGATTGCGCTGCTGCTGGCCTTTGTCACCAGCGCCTGGCTTAGCCGGCGCTTCACTCGCTCCCTGGCGGAATTGACACACGGCGCGCGCGCCTTTATCGCCGGTAAATTCACCCATCGGATTCCGGTGGATGGCGAGGATGAATTTGCCCAGGTGGCCACGGCGATGAATGAACTGGCCGACCGGGTTTCCGCGCAGATTGCCGACCTGGAAGAAGACGCGCAACGACGCCGGCAGTTACTCGCCGACGTCGCGCACGAACTCCGCACGCCGGTGACCACCATGCGCACCATGGCCGGCGCACTGGAGGAAGGACTGGCCGATGACCCGGAACGGCATCGCCGCGCGATTAATTCACTGGTGCGCACCTCGGATCGTTTGCAGCATCTGGTGACGGATCTGCTGCAACTCGCCAAGCTCGACTTGCACGAATTGCCGCTGCTCAAGCAACCGGTGGATGTGCGCGCGTTGGCTGACTCCTGCGTGGAGGCCCATACGGAAGCGGCCCACGAAGCCGGCGTGCGGCTGCAGCCGGTCGAAGCCGGTCCGCCGTGCATGGTCAACGCCGATGCGGACCGCCTGGCCCAGGTACTGGATAATCTGTTGAATAACGCGATCAGTTATGCCGGCAGCGACGTCGACGTGCGCGTGGTGATCGAATGTGGCGATCCCACCCGCATCATCGTGGCGGATACCGGCCAAGGAATTTCCCCGCGCCATCTCCCCTATCTCTTCGATCCCTTCTACCGCGCCGACGCGGTACGCAGCCCGCGCGATCAACACAGCGGTCTCGGCTTGCGTATCGCGCGCGGCATCATCGAGACGCACGGCGGCACGTTGACCCTGGAAAGCCGGGAAGGGCACGGCACGCAAGCGATCATCACGTTACCGGCCCTGCCGTGAACTGCAATTATCACGGAATTACGATCTCTCCGTCATATTGTGGTGATATTGGTCGGGTAGAGTTAATTATCGCCTGTTCCCACTCCCGCTTGCGATAGACATCGTGACGGGAGCGGCTGTTTTCACCGCGGAACACTGGCGAGACATTTCAACCGTAAGGAGGTTACTATGGGTAACGGACGCGTATCCCGTGTGCGCTGGTTAGTGGCCGTGCTGGTCATGTTAACCGCGGTGACTGTTATCTCCTCCCAGGCATGGGCCGTGGAACCCGCCGCCCCGACGCTGCTCTCCCCAATCAGTGGCAGTACCAACGTGGTGAATCCGGTGATGTTGGCGTGGAATGCCGTCGCGAGCGCCACCGGCTATCAGGTGCAGGTCTCGACGACCTCGGCGTTCAGTACCGCAACTACCCTGGCGCCGGTGGCGACCGGCACGAGTGTGCTGGCGTTCCATGTGACTGACGTGCCGCATGAGACAGGTCCGGCCATTTCCTACGCGGATAATTTCGAGGAGGCGTTTTCCTCGAATCCGGATTATCTGGTCGGGCAGAAAAAAGTGGATCAGGAACGCCTGCGCTTGGGCGTGGCCAAGAATCAATTGCTGCCGGAATTAAATTTCAAGGCTGTCTATGGTTTCAATGGTTTGGGACTCACCCCCGGAAGTTCCTGGGAAATGGCACAGTCGCAGGATTTTCCATCCTGGTCCATCGGTGTGGAATTGATCTTGCCGCTCGCCGGCAACATCAAGGGACGCAACCTGTATCAAGCCTATAAAATCGGTTTGGACGAGGCCTTCATCCGCTTGAAAGGTGTGCAGACAGAAATCGCCAGCGGTCTCCACACCGCCATCCAAAAAGCGGAGGCATGGGAACAGAGCATTCAAAGCTACGAAACCATGATTCATTTCAACGAGGAACTGCCCCAGATATTTGCGGATCTGGCCGACAAACACGTCCACGGCGGTGGCGGCATTGGCGTTGCCGGCGGCGGCGGCTTCGCGCAGATCGCGCATGTCGCCGCTGGGCAATCCCGACATGCCTTTCAATCCGGCCTGGCTGCTCAATTG
>Ga0118677_10007310_pt1 | contig 18295 bp, 13 predicted proteins | sample AliMusrvi5mmetaG_FD_86154 | JGI IMG/M metagenome (GOLD analysis project Ga0118677, IMG submission 86154) | reverse complement strand
GCACCGGGGCGTCCAGCTCGAAGAACAGTTCGTCGGCGATCCGGGCCGCCAGCTCGGCGCCGTAGCCCCAGGAGAGGGTGTCCTCGTGGGCGACGATCACCCGGCGGGTCTTGCGCACGCTGGCGGCCACCGCCTCCCAGTCGTAGGGATTGAGGGTGCGCAGGTCGATGATCTCCACGCTGATCCCCTCGGCCTCGGCCTGCCGGGCGGCCTGGACGGCCCGGAAGACGGTGCTGCCGTAGGTGATGAGCGACAGGTGCCGGCCGGCCCGCACGGTACGGGCCTTGCCGAACGGGATCATGAACCCGGGCCCGGGATCGTTGCCCTTGTTGTGGGTCTGGCGGTAGAGGTGCTTGGGCTCCAGGAACAGCACCGGGTCGTCGCAGCGGATGGCGGTGCGCAGCAGGCCGGCGGCGTCCAGGGCCCTGGACGGGTAGACCACCCGCAGCCCGGGGATGTGGGTGAAGGTGCTCTCGCCGCACTGGCTGTGGCAGATGGCCCCGCCCATGAGGTAGCCGCCGATGGGCACCCGGATCACCACCGGGGCCTTGAAGTGGTTGTCGCTGCGCCAGCGGATGCTGGCCAGCTCGTCCCGGATCTGCTGCATGGCCGGCCAGATGTAATCGAAGAACTGGATCTCCACCACAGGCTTGAGGCCCCTGGCGGCCAAGCCGATGGCGTCGTGGTCGATTGTGACACTTTTGGGTTTTCTGGCGATGCTGGCCACTCCATTTCAAGCCGCCGTTTCATTCGGAATTCTTGTGGCGTCGGCAATCGCCATGGGAATATTCGGTGACCTGATCTTTATGCAGTCAATGATTCTGACTTTTCCCGCAATCAGAAGGATCATTTTAAGGGTTGCTGAAAAAGAAAATGTTCGTTCAGGAGGTTTGGACAATCCTCTATGAATGGGAAAGTTCACTACTGGATAGTCTGCGATGCCGTGGCCTACATCAAGAATTATGGCACACCCTTACAGAAGAGGGCCTTGCAGTCTTTTGAACTAGCTTATGGACGACGGAGATCCATCGAAGACATTCCAGCTTCTCAGAGCGCAGTGGAGCGATTGGCCGGTTTTGAATCCTGGCACACGGACAAGTTCGGTGACTTGTCTCTGCGAGTCCCAGCATTGCCATGGAGAACCAAACGAAATGTTACCGGGCTTTTCGGCCATACGTTTACGGCCTTCAATCATTTCATAAACCCGCACCCGGATGGCGCCAAACAGTGGTCAACCGGTAGTGGTTATTCTTACAACTCTTCTTCAATGAAGGGTTTTGACGCCTTCGTGGTAAAAGGACTATCGGTCTATCTTAGAGGGTTAGTGGATGAAGATAATTCACTGGTTCTGAATCGGGTTAGACCAGCGTGGACCAAGGGTCTTTCGGAGTGGAGAGACAACTTCGAACATGAAATCGTTAACACCACTTTCGCTCCCTGGAGTGTGCTCGTCAAATTCTACTACACTTACTTTCTTCATGACCAAAATGAACCACTTGAGGTAAGGGGACCAAATGCGCACCTTGTCGGTCTTCAGCTCCTTGGGCCGGTTTTTCACGCAATCGCCGACGCATGCTCGCCTCAACATGTCAGACCTGCCCTGGGATTCGGGCACCAGGCTTGGGAGAATTATGTTCAGTCCAGGGTTTACAGCCGACAAATCGACGTAAACCCTGCGCTAATATCTAAAATCATGGCCGAAGGGCCTTTTAACCCGGAACTCACGGCGTCAGAGGGTAAGCTAAAAGGCCGATTCGATGTCGAAACTTTCGTTTACCAATTGAGCGTAAAGACGGCAGAGACGGTTAGCAGATCGACTTCCTCGCCCTGGAGTGAGCTATACAAGGCCGGAGAGAACTTCTGGAAATGGTACCTGACTGGGCGGCAAATGGAAGACGACACCATGTACCTGTATAATCAGGCGGTTGCTGGAACTGTTCATGCCATAATGAGGGCTTATAACGACCTCGAACGTCTGGGCGTTTTGACTCATAATGGTCTACGGAGCCATGCAAACTTGCCGTGTCTCAAATGTATGCAGGACAACGGAATTGACATGCCCACCAAGACGATTGACGATAGGGATGCGCCCCCGGAAGAAACAAGACCGGACCCTCTGCGAAAAGCGTCTGACATCCTTGGTTTCGAGCCTTCGAGAGATTCGGATGTTCAAAAACTTATCGATGAATTTGAGGCCCGTTTTACGAAATCAGGACAACATCATCGCAGAGGCAGACAGTTTGCGGAACTACTTGGGAAAATAGAAACATCAATTGTCCAAGAATATCACCTTCGAGATCGGCAGGTCAATAGTCAATTCTGTCCCCTACAGTTTGTCGAGCGTATACCCGTTGATTCCGACATTAGCGCCCATTTCGGGGTCGAAACTTTCAGACTGCCATCAATAGCTGAATGCAAAGATTCGACTCTATTCTCAGATTACATTGATAGATTAGATGAACACTCCGAGGTGGCTCACAAACTTGAATTGACAATGTCGGCAGCGTCCCTGACCTATTTCAAGACGACATGCGAGTTACCAGAATCCCGGTCCCGGAGAGTTGACGGTTTGATTGATACTCTCCATCAGGATCGAGATGACACTGTTGCACAGAAGACAGCCAGAATGGTCACAAAGGCAATAGTTGAGGATGGGGGAGGCCTCGTTCAGAGAGCCGTTTCCGTATTTCAGGAATTCCTGGCGTCATTCTCAAGGATTCCCGCCATGGCAATGGCCACGGCAGTTGCGGTTGTCCTGGTGTTAATACTGGTTGTGCCTTGGGGTGGAAAATTGCCGGTCATGGGTCTGAGTGGTGAGGCCTGGGATGAGTCCGGTTTTCCTGCGCCCAAGGCAAAAGGCCTCAAATTTATGTCCCCAGAAGTTGAAAGAGCGGCCCCGGCAGTCCTTGAACCGAGAGTCGCCACCATAATCTATTTCAAGGACTTTCCCAAACCACCAAAGCAGGAGTGGATCAACCAACTCTATGCGGAACTGAAACCCGACGAGAATCTCAGAAAAAGATTTTATTTCATTCCACCTCGAGAGGTACAACAATCTGTTACTAAGGATGAGATAAAGGCCTCCAGTAGAGATCAAATGATCGAGGGCCTCAAAAGAATTCTCGGAGTATCCAGAGTCCTGACCATCAACATCATCAGCGTTAGCGAGGGATTAAGGCTGGAAAGCGAATTCATAAACCTTGAAGACGGACAGATCAAAGTCCGCAAGTCTGAAAAACCGTTTGATGAGGCGGATATCGGGACAGAACTGAGGAAGACCCTCAATTCTCTACTGAGTGAGAGCGCTAATTAAAAAGGAGGATCTACATTAAATGCCAGCTAGTGAAAAAAGATACGTGGTAGCCGCCGTATTCTTTGCCTGTTTTTGCTTCTGCGAAATCTCACAGGCGATGACGGCAAAGGAAATAGTTGAGAAGGCCCAAAAAAGTCAATTTGGAGAATCGGCTCGGGCCGCTGTTCAAATTGAAACATTTAGGGGAGACAAGAGAGTATCTCAGCATTCTCTGTGGGTCATGGCGCAAGTCGAAAAAGATGAAAGTGTGATTCTTTTGGACTTTGTCGAACCTGAAGATTCAAAGGGTGTTCGTATACTCTGTAAGATCAAGCCTGACCAAGAGCCAAAGGGTTACATGTATCTTCCCGCAACTAATGAGACTTTCCCTGTCGACGTGCAGGACCCGGGAACGGACATTGGCGGCACAGGACTTGCCATGGCCGATCTTAGGCCGCTCATTCCAGAGAAAGGTGAAACCGAAACTCTTTTAAAAGAAGAGGAAGTTAACGGCATACTATGTTACGTCATTCAGATATCAGCCCCAAGCTCAAGAGATGAGAGGATTGTATGGATTACCAAAGACCGGTTTGACTTGACTAAACTTGAACAAAAAGCAGCGGATGGAAAGATCCAGAGGACCATGCGAGTGGTGGAGTTCTTTGAGACCAAGGACGGAAAACGATATCCCAGAGAAGAAGAAATAACTTTTCCGTCCAAAGGAACAAAGATCAAGGTGCGGCAGGAAAATGCGGTTTTTGGAATAGTTATTCCCGAAGAACTCACCAATCCAGAGACATTTGGAAGTTTTAAATGGCAGATTTAACCTCTGGCGTTTAATGACAACGGAGTCTACAAGATCACTTGTGCGCACTGATCAGTGCCCGCAATTTCTCCAGAGTTAGTTTGTCCAATTGTTGTTCCTGAACTGGCTTTACATCTATCTGGGACAAAATTGGACCGGATAGTCGCGCAAAAACAGTTGCCGGTATTCTTAACAATATATCGCGATGGCGTTGCATAAGTTCACCGATTAATGGCACAGCCTCCAATGTGTCGCTCCCGACCACCTTGGTGTTTATTCCCATTGTCGCGTCTAGTTTGAAAGAATCCAGTTCAACTGAGCCTATTGCTGAAGAAATAATTTCATTACCCCTCATTTGCAGGTTTTGGGTGGTGGCCCGTCCGGACTTGATAAATATGTCGGCCAGGACTTGATCGAAATGAATAAAATCGCCCTGCATTGACACCGGTCTTGGTTTTATCATGTTGCCCAGAATGCTATGAGCTTCTGTCAAAATCTGCACTATCCAGTCCGATTTAACCTTTCCTCTGTCAACTTTGAGGAAGACTTTCCCTGTCATAGCGCTGGGCGATCCAACATTTTTCAGGGACCCGGTCACCTTGAATGGCGCCTGAATGTGTCCATTTACAGTTCCCGTCAGACCAGTTATCGTAAGCGTCTGCGCTTTGAAATCCAGAGACCCTGCGATATGCTGAAGGTTCCAGGCGGCTTTTTCCGGTTTGCAGTGAACGTCAGTTAAATGAATGCGCCCAGACTCAATCAATCCTGGTGGCGAGTTTCGAATAATCAAAGAAGCTTTGACTCCTCCTGATATTCCAAGTTTGCTGACGGTCACGTCCTGAGGAAATATCGACGCGATGTTCTCCATTTCCGCGTCAACAACAAGCCGTCCAAAGCAGCGCTTGGCGTCTAGGAGAGCGCCTCCGGCTTTAAGACTCAGTCCCGGAGTCACAAAAATAGCCTTCTGAATGGTCAAAACAGAGTCGGAATAAGATCCAACGGCTTCGAGGCTGGATTTTTTCCCGACCTGTTTTCTGAATCCGTTTATTGAGCTTACAAACAATTGGGTCAGGTCAGACACGAACGACCACTCGATTTTTGAATAGTCACCATTGAATTTCACCACAATAGGCGCCTCGCCTTCTATGTGAAAGTTCTCCTGGATGTTTCTGTCTAGCACCTCTGGATCTTCAATATTCAGATTGAACGTTCCGTTGCCTTTCAAGGCGAAATCTCTATGCCCCAGGCGTCTGGTGTTTAGATTTACCAGGGCTTTTTTAGTATTTATGCGGTATTTGAAGAATGGTGATTCAAAGGACAAAGAGGTTTTTTTACAATCGATCTCCGTATCAATATTCAAGGAATCAAAGGCGCCTTTAATCCTGGCTTTAAGCGCTAATGGACCGTTTACTCGGAAGCCGTTGTTTTCCGATGAAAATATACTTTCGGGCCAGTTTGGGTTCGAAAAGACTTTTACTGAAAGATCCAGATGGGTTGAGTCTGAAAGAGGGGCTTTAACTGTTCCTCTCGATGTTAATTTGAATTCCTGAGTCTTTGTGTCGCCCACAACTATAGTCGCATCGAGCGACACGTCAAGGTCGCTAGTCTCTTCCAAGCTCAATCGGGCCGATAATTCCCACCTGTTAATTTTTGTCATGACCGGGACATGGCTCAGATAATCACTGAAAACTCCTAATTGCTGTGATTTGGATAAGATGTTAAGTTTTGCCGATCGCACTCTAGGAATAGTCCAATCGACATCGATTTGGCCGTGGAGCGATACGTTCGTAAAGTGATCGTGCTTGTCGGTTGCTGCGGAAGTCAGTTCAATAGAAACCATTTGATCCATGTTGGAATGCGCAAGTGAGCCGTGGATGTCCGAAAGAGAAATGACTGTTCGATCGTCGGGACTCCCTTGCAGGTCAATCCAGTCGACCCTCCCATTAGTGAATTTTATGGCTTGAACTTTCCATCCGACACCTTGAATCGGATGGTTTTCGATCTTTCCCCAACCAGAAATATTATTGTCTGCTGTAGAAGGTTTGTTTGTATCATCGTTTTCTCTGCCAGGATCAAGCGCCTTTGGCTCAAATGCGGAGATAACCGGCACCGAAAGTTTTCCTTGCTGATCTCTAGAAATCAGAGTCCAAAAATTGGTTACTGACACGGATTCTATGATCAATTCCTTTCTCAAAAGACTTCTTAAAGAAGGAGATAAGACAACAGCCTCGGCGGAGAACATCAGATTTTTGTGGTCATCCTTTATCTCAAGGCCAACCAGGGATATGGAAAGCACACTTGGAAAGGAATAAGATAGTCTGGAAGAAGCGACAGTGACTTTCAGTCCTAAAGTTCGAGTAAGAAAGTTTTCCACAGAGTTACTGAGCAGGCCGGACTCAGGCGCCAGTAGCCAAGCGCATGTTACAAAGAGTATCGTCAACGTTGCTAGGACTAGGATCACAATCGTCGCACGCTTGACAACTCTTTTCACGACCCAAGCTCCTGATATTTATTATGTGTCTTCATTGGCTCCAACTGTTCTACTGGACTATTTCAGGAGGCATGACACCATGGTAAAAAACCCAGCAAATTAATAACCCTATCCACAATATGAACCCGAACACACATAGTCCATAAACTGCGATTACACGGCCAATCCCAACGACCCAGAGCTTTCGAAAGTTTGCGGCCAAACCGACAGAGAAAAAACAGAGACTAAAGAAGATGATCCTCAAAGCATTGGCGTGGCTGGAGCCTGTTTCCGCCGCCTTGATCATCTGTGGATTAGCTAGCCCAATAGCAACAATAGTCAAGAAGGTAAGAGAGAAACCTATTATGAATTTTGGAAATCGTTCCCAGATCTCCCTCGGAGAGACTTTACTTCGGTGGAGCCTCCCTTCTTCATTCAAGCGATAGGCCGACCAGATGAGAGCCGCTAGAAACGTCCAAACTCCTATGAACGCATCGATAAAGACCCTGGTAGTGGTGGCGGTCATTAGTGCCCACCCCTCTTGCCACCTGATCCCGAGATTGGTAAGCGCATTGGCCCTGATGAGAGCATCGGCTACGGCTCCACCACCAATAACACCTCCATCAGTTTTGATGGCAAGACCTATCCAGGCTCCGGCCACAACAGGTTCCCCGTAAAGGAAGGCTCCGGCAATCCGGGGTAAAATTTGAAGTTCAACTAGCGTAAATACGATAATAACTGTGGACAGAATTGTCGCCACCTGAGGGTGAGCTCGAATAGCGCCTGCCGTGGCAATGGCAGCGGATGCGCCGGACGTTGAACAACCGAAAGCGAGAGGTACCGCCCACTCAGGAGTGAAGTGGAAAAATCGTCGCGAAACAAAGTATACTATCGGCCAGTATATTAGTTGGGCTACAATAGCCAGGCATAATCCGCGAAAAATCACGGCTCCGGCAAGGCCAAAAGCCCCAACCGCCTTTATTCCAATCACCGCTCCCAGGACGACGATGCCCGTTCTAATGAACCATTCGGGTTTGGCCGCGTCCTTGAGGAATTCTGCGCCTGAAGGAAAGAAGTTACCGATAATTAAACCAATGATTATGGCGACAATGAACCCTTTTTCTCCCAGACTCAACGACCAGGGAATATCCAAGGCTATGCGCATCTCTGGAGTAGCGGCGATATATGCGTAATTGCATGCAACCATGCATCCAAACACCACCCAGAATATGATGGTAAAACCAACCGCGTATCTCAGCAGGTTTTTCCCCATGGCTGCCATTGCTAAGCCTGTGAGACCCAATATAAAAAGATAAGTCAAAACTGCCGACATGATCCCGGACAAATGCTGGTAACCATCAGAAATTGGTCTAACCGACTGTCCGATGTCTGTCCACACTCGGTGCTGTACTGTCCAGCCCAGAAGATCTTTTTCAAAAATAGGTCCAAGGGCCAACACAAAGACAAATAGGCCAATCCAGACCGCCCACCAGTCGTCACTTTTTAGAATAGACTGTCCGGATTGGAGAGGGGGATTATCGCCCGGCACTTGGTGACTCCTCTCAAAATTAACATCAAACAACTACGGGAAATACCGCTATATTGACATCAGCACAACAATTTCCTCTGTACAGTTTTTCGATTGATAACCCAGGCAAATCAAGTTCTATCCTGAGGAAGGGATTGAAAATACATCTAATTCAAGGATCTTGTCTAATGTCGAGAGTATCGCTGCTGAAATTTTTTGTAAACCGCTTCGAATAATTATGATAAATTGACTATCTGAAACCCACTTTTTCTTTTCTATATCCCAAAAAAAGGGCAATTCCAGCGACATTCTTTAACAGGAGCAACCATGAATAAACTAAAATCCCGCCACAATGATTCTGCGTTGCGCATTCCTCTTGAGCGAAAACAATGGGTACTCCTGCTGACAGAAATTGAGGCTCCAAAAGTCCTAATGAAGCGTATCCAATTTGCCCAAGTCGTTGAGGACCATTTTAACATGAGTCTGAAAAAAGAGCAGTGGGACGAGCTTATCGGCTGTATCGAAATCCAGGCGAACCGGAGCAGGAAACCCAGAATTCAGAAAGAGTTACGCACACTACTCGATTATTTGAGGCAATTCCTTCCTCAAAACGTCATCGATATTAATGTTTATCGTGGTCAGCAGAAGGGGCTGGATCAAACGGGAGATCAGGCAAATATGGCTTTTTCCTCTAAGTTTACCGACTCGGATTTTTCGATGGACGAGGAGATTTTCTCGTCTATCGAAAATGATCATCCGGTTTTACCTCCGGGACTGGAGGAAGCGCTTTTGATGTCCCTTGACCCTCATGCGTGGATTGCAAATTCCGAAGTCAGTGGCCTGACCTGGGACCAGCTCAAACAAATTCTTGACAGTGATTGGGATAATGACCTTGGAACAATAAGGTTCAACAAATCCCTAAACCTGAAAGAATTGCAGGCTTCGTTTATACTAGAGAATGCTAGGATCATCCTGCGTGAGGTTGCTTCTTGTAGCGGAGTCAAAGCTACAGTGACCGGGAGATTTAATCGAAAATTTGTATCGCATATTTTGACGCTAATGAAAATGCCGGACGATTTCCTGGAGGATCCATATTACCTAAACAAGGTCCTCAACGAACAGGATGTTTTTTATTTACACATCATTAGAACAATCCTGGACATTTCCCGCCTTATGGCATTGAAAAAAGGGGTTTTAGTCGTTACAAAGAACGGAGAGCGGCTGCTCAAAGACGATAGAGCCGGACAACTCTTTCACCTTCTGTTCAAGACCTTTTTTACAGGATTCAACCTCGCTTACCTTGATCAAATGGCCGAAACTCAAGGTTTGCAAGAGACGATCGCATATTCGCTGTTCATGGTTTCCCGGATGGACATGAAATGGAGAAGAAAAGATGAATTGACGACTTTTTTACTATTACCGCCGGTAATGTTGGAAATGCAGGAAACCATCACTGAACCATCCTACTATTTTTTTTCTCGGTTCCTGAGACCTTTGATTAATTTTGGATTAATGGAATCTCGAACCGTAGACTTGGACAAGTCTCGTTATGGCGAGTTAGAGATTCGTAAAACTCCGCTTTTCGACAAGTTTATCTCTTTTCGTATGAATTGCGAATGTTGAATTCAAACGTTTTTTCGTTGAAACGACAGGGATTGCAATTGTCATAGGTTCTTTCCGTAAAAGTCGCATTGTTCTCAAAATCGACCAGTAAGACAACCGAAGAACGAGTGCCATATGATTCGCTTGCGACAAATATTGGGGCAAGAATCCTTTCCCACTCCAGTCCTACTCCAGTGTTAGGGAGAAATTCATCTTTGGGTTGAGTCCTATCAGCAAGAATCTCAAAAAGGACTTCTGAAGTGAGATTCTGTTCGCTTGAAAGTGTTTGCAGAAATGCCATCTTGCCTCGAACTACTTTTGGCCAGGGAGTATCGAGCAACTGATTACTAAGCCCATAGACTCCCGTTCCGAGGATTCTCGGCTCAGTCTCCCTGTTGGACAAAAAATATAACTGACGGTGATCTCCAAACAGCAGGTTAAATTCATTGTAATTGTGGGAGCCACGAACCAAACTTTCTGCATATTTTGGGGGATCTCCTTCATTCCTAAGGAATTCGCTGACCAGGAAGCCTCTGGAGATGGCATTCTGTTTTCTACCGGAAGGATTGCGGAAGTTTGTCAAGGCTGCCAATCCACCCTGTGTTGTGATCCCCAACCATGTCCCCTTTTCACGTAAATCACGGCCTGCAAGAATATTGGGGGCGTCTTCCCAGAAATGAGCCGATGCTGTGGGCCTGTCAAGAAACTCGTCACGATTGCCCATGAAAATGAGTCGATACTGAGGGTGGCGATTAATAGAGAGTAAAATTAGACACATTCGGCCTCCCAACCGGATCTTGGTTTTCGGTTGTAGATCAGTTGTAAAGATAAAGCCTGTTAAGAATCTATAGGCAATTTCCGCGCATAATTTCAACTGGCATATATCCCAGGCAAAGCAATTTGCTGAATCCTGGACGGCTCGAAAGACAGGTTTTAAAATATGTGCGCATTGGGTTCAATAATGCTATAGAGTGCCCGGAGTAACAAGTAATTGTGAGTAACCAGTCCATATTCACCGATTGCGCCGGGCAAACTCTTTGGAGAATACAAAGAATGAGTGAGAAAACTTCCGTTTACAACCCTTTTAATCTGAAGGTGCTGTGTGTCCTTTCTCTTGGACATTTGGCGACAGATATTTGTCAGAGCGCTCTTCCCGCTATTCTGCCATTCCTGAAAGCAAAATTGGCGTTGTCCTATGCGATGTCGGGGGCAATCTTAATGGCCTCCAATATCACTTCGTCCGTTATACAGCCAATTTTCGGTTATCTTTCGGACCAAAAGGGCAAACCTGTCCTGCTTCCAATAGGATGTCTATTCGCAGGTCTTGGCTTGTCGTTTATCGCCGTCCCGGAAAGCTACTGGGCAGTCCTGTTGCTGGTAATAGTCAGCGGTCTCGGAATAGCCTGCTACCATCCGGAAGGATTCAAAACGGCCAGTTTCTTTACCGGAAGTAGGATGGCGACTGGGATGGCGGTATTTACGATCGGTGGAAACATTGGCTTAGCGCTGGGCCCTTTAGCGCCAACATTTATAATATCTCATTTCGGGCTCGATTATCTTCCTCTGATGTTGGTATTTTCAATGATTTTTCTTTTTAGTTTGTTTTTCGCATGGGGTTCCATAGGACACACTAGACGGTCCCTTGCGGCCAAAGGAAAGGCTAGGAAAGAAATTAAGAGGGGAACTCTTGTGTCTGTGGGGTTGATAATTGCCGCAGTCATAATGCGATCCTGGACACATTTTGGACTTATGGCATACATCCCGTTCTACTATATAGATTACGAAAAGGGTGATCCTCTTTACGCTGGGACTCTCGTGTCGATGTTTCTTTTTGGCGGCGCAATTGGTACGCTCATGGGAGCACCTCTGGCTGATCGATTCGGGCACAAGCGATATTTTATATTCTCCCTGGCATTGAGCACGATCCTCTTTCCTCTAATCTTGTTTACACATGGAATGATGTTATTCTTGAGCCTGGGCTTAGTGGGTATGGCTTTAATTTCGAGCTTCACCGTGACTATGGTCATGGCCCAGGAACTTCTTCCCAATAATTTAGGTGTCGCGTCAGGATTGCTGGCGGGATTTGCAATTGGAACAGGCGGCATAGGGGTAACTCTTTTGGGCGTTATAGCCGACCACTTTGGAGTCCCAGCGGCTTTGAAATCGATAATGGCGCTTCCTGCAGCGGGTTTGGTGATAAGTTGTTTTATTCGATATCCTCCTGCTTTACCCTCTCTTGAACATGAAAAATAGGCTAATTTCTTGGTTGATAGTCTTTTTAGTGGCGGGTAACGCTCCTGTGGAATCTCTGACCAGTTACGCAGGAGCAGATTGGTTATTGCCAAAAGCAAGAATTTTTTACGCAGGTTTTAGAGAACTTATGCCCGATATTGGGATTCCGAACATGGGCCGAGTCCAAATTAAACCTTCAGGAAAATTCGGTTACCGCAGAGTAGGTTGGAAAGCCGGAATTCCAATTCCATACAAGTTTCTTTTTAACGGTTCAGCCGACGTGGTCGGAGATTATTACACCATCAAACCCAAAGAAGTTGACCTGTGGGTTGGCGAAGCGTCAGTTCAGGCTGAGTTCAGTTCGGGCATTGCGGTATTTACCACAGTTTCGGGGAACATTCTGCAGAGCGCTCTCAACAACTGGTTTCCTGAGACTCGCGAAGAGGCGGAACGCCTCCTCTGGAGACAACGAGAATTCTTATGGATGGAGGCTGATTTCGGTTTAATTCAACCAGTGTTGGGTCCCCTTTGCATGGAAGTTGGTCTCAGGTACGATGATTTTCGATTGGTGTTCAAAGAGCCCTATGAGACACGAACTCTAGGTGGATCAAAAATTTCTTCGGTCAATCTAAGAGCCTATGAGGCTCAAAGCAGAACCTGGATTCCGTATATAGGGATTGGATTCAATAGTTGGTCGTTGAAGGCTTTTATAATTGGCAGCCTGTTTGCGCCGTCAAAAACTAGACTAGAAACGAGAGTGTCCGCCAACTCTTCTCAATTGTTGGGTGTGTCATGTTTCACAGCTTTTACAACAGGTGAACCCGCCACATACATAGAGTTGAATGCGCAGTATCTCATGAAGTGGATTCCCCTGGTTAACCTGAGCATTTGGGGAAAATCCGGTTGGTTGCAGGTGTCTGGCAGAGGCGAAATAGACAACACCTGCTCATTTTCCCCCGGCTTTTCAGTCCAACCATTCGAGGAGATAACTCTAACGGTTAACCGATACGATATTGCCGCTGGACTTTCCGTGAATATAGTTTTCTAATTAACAGGAACTATGCTCGAGAAGCAGTTCAACACTTTAGTCAGGAAAGAGAGAAGCGCATTTATGAATCTAACCGAGACCCTATTGGAAATACGTGATGGAATCGCCACTGTAACCCTGAATCGACCAGATCAGATGAACGCTTTCACTCTGACTATGGGCCAGGAACTGGAGATGATCTTTGAAGAGGCCGACAGGGATGACTCAATCCGGGTGGTTGTAGTCACCGGCGCCGGCAAGGCTTTCTGCGCAGGGGCGGATCTTTCGTATGGGGCCCTAACCTTTGACGTGTCCAGACGGGAGGGCCGAGAAATTGCCGTAGACGAACATAGAGATGAGGGAGGCAAAGTAGCGATGGCAATCTGGCGATGCCGTAAGCCCGTGATCGGCGCCATAAATGGTCATGCGGTAGGTGTGGGGATAACCATGACGCTTCCCATGGATATGCGTATCGTAGCGGCGGACGCCAAGATAGGGTTTGTGTTTACCCGAAGAGGAGTGGTCCCTGAAGCTTGTTCATCATGGTTTCTGCCCCGTTTGATAGGAATGTCCAAGACAGCGGAACTCGTTTACACAGGCAGGGTATTTCGAGCTTCGGATGAAGCCGGTTCTGGTCTATTCAGCTATGTGCTGGAAAAAGGCTCAGTGTTGGATAAAGCCTTAGATATTGCGGTGGAGATTGCCAAGAACACGTCAGCGGTTTCCGTCGCCTTGAGTAAAGGCCTTCTTTGGCATGGGCTCACCGAAAAAGATCCGGAGACAGTTCATTTGCTTGACTCTCGATGTTTCTACTGGAGTGGTTTTCAGAAAGACGCCTTTGAAGGTGTCATGAGTTTTCTTGAAAAAAGACCACCCAATTTCACAATGAGCCCAACGGCGGATATGCCTTCTTTCTATCCCTGGTGGACGAGTGACAACGAACAGGTGTGACCTCGATCCAAAGAAGCTCAATAGAACTTTTGAATCTCCGTTATCTTTGAGGTGATGTAATTTTGAGGGAGATCATTCAGGTTCGTCAATGAATTGGTCAAGTTGGTCCTGGGTTGTGTACCAAACTTCCCCTTCATCAGTCTCTATTTTGAGTAACGGACCTTCTATTCCAAGCAGTTTTACACGTTGTGTACGCAAGGTGGTAACTTTGCCGGCTTTGATCAAGTCCGGCAACAGTGATTGTCGTTTTTTCGGCCCGTAGTCGGGATATTCCTCGACAATCTCCTGATAGGTCTCAACGCTGGGGAAAACAATTGCGCCATCACTGGCCTGATAAACTTCAATTTCAGGATTGCTGTCGTAGTCAATCAGTATCCATGACACACAAAATATGCTCAGAATTATGAGCATGATCACAGCCAATGGAATCAGTCTGTTTAAACTCATGGTTTGTTCCTTTGACAAAACCTTGTTGATTCTGTATCACAAGTTCGTTCTAAAAATATTTTCCGGCAGTCGTGTAGAGGTCAAATAGAATTTGGTTCAAGTCACGGCATCGAGGCTGTACAATGATGACTTGTTAAATCTGTAAAGCCTCTTTAATGGAGATTGTTCATCAATCCCAGGTTGAAAGTCAACAAAGCAACGCTATTGACAGGGTTCGTCTTGAAATAACGAGGAGGATATTTGAATGGCCTACCAAACAATTCTAGTCGAGAATTCAGGCAGCCACGTAGGGGCTATAACACTCAATAGGCCCGACCATCTAAACACTTTCAGCAGCCAAATGGCTCATGAACTGAATGACGCATTGCTAAGCCTGGACAACGACCCAAAGGTCAGGGCAATCCTGATAAAGGGTGCCGGTAGGGGCTTTAGCGCTGGAATTGACGTCAATGAGATGTTTGGAAAGTCCACGACTGAGCATCGAGATTGGGTCCACAGCATGGAAAAGCCTTTGATTACATTAACGGAATTGAACAAGCCAGTTGTGGCGCAAGTCCATGGGGCAGCCGTTGCAAACGGAACAGGACTGGTTGCCGCCGCAGATCTGGCAGTCGCTTCCGATGACGCCCGATTCGGATTGACAGCGATAAGAATAGGGCTGTCTTGCTTGGGGCCAATTATTCCGGTAATGCGCCTGGTTGGACGTAAACAGGCGCTGGAGCTTTTGCTCGGTGGGGATTTAATAGGGGCTCAGGAGGCACTGCAAATGGGACTGATAAATAAAGTAGTCCCTAGGGATGAGCTTGAAAAAGTATCCTGGAGAATGGTAGAGAGGCTGGCAAGCAAAAGCCCATGCGCCATGCAAATCAGCAAGAGATCTTTTTACGCCGCTGCGGAAATGGATTATCGACAGGCCTTCGAATATATGAACGAAGCGTTTGCGCGGCTTTGTTCTACTGAGGATGCGCAAGAAGGAGTGAAAGCCTTTTTGGAGAAAAGAAAACCATCATGGAAAGGGTGTTGAATTTTATATCACTTCATTGTTAACGCCATGTAAATTTCCTGACGATCTCGCTCTGGGAATACTCATTTATTGGAAATCATGTGAACGTCACGCTGAGGGAAGGGCATTGAGACGCCTCTTTTCCTGAATTCTTCATAAATGTCCCTATTAAGTTGGGCCATAGCTCGACCCCTGAACTCAGGAAGACGAATCCAGCAGAGCAAAGAAAAATTTATAGCCGAATCTCCAAAACCAATGAGCCTGACCAATGGGGCCGGTTCTGACGAAACGTATTCGCTTCGGGCCGCCACCGCAAGGAGAGCATCCTCGACTGCTTTGGGATCGGTGCCGTAGGCCACTCCAACTGGTACATGTATCCTGGATTTTGTAACCGGAGCGCTCTGGTTGACTATCTTCATGTTGGCGATGGTCGAGTTGGGAATTGAGATCAATATCCCATCCCGGGTTCGAATTCTTGTGCTCCTAAAACCTACCTCAGTGACAGTTCCGTGTTCACCGTCACCTACAACGATGAAATCACCAGGTTTGAATGGCTGATCCAGGATAATCATGACGGTTCCGATAAGATTGGACAACGCTTCCCTTCCCGCCAAAGCGACAGCGAGGCCGCTGATCCCAAGGCCGGTAACCATGGAGTAGGTGGGCAGCCCCAGCCTGGCTCCAAAATCTATCGCCAGCATGCCTATAATAATTAAGCCAACGATTTGAAATCCTAGCCGAATGAGTTGAGTATCCATTCCTCCTTTGGCGAAACCCCCAAGGAAAATGACCGCACCTGAAACCCTGTTAAGAATGGCGCTTATGAACCATATCCCACCGGCATATAGCAGGATCAAGAAACCAAATGCGGTTGGCAAGTAAATGTCTGAGTTAAAAATGTGCAAACCGTAAACGACGAACCACAGCCCAATCTTAGGAAAAAAGATTAGGCCTAACGGTAGGATCAATCCGCCTATGACATGTTCGAGACCCGAGCCAATCCGCCTGTCCAGCGCCGCAAGAGCCTTGCGACCGTATATGTATGTCAATAAAGTCGACAGAACTGCGCTCAGGACAAAGATTATCAAACCAATCCACTGCCAAAGTCGCAGCCCGAAAACAATTGCCATAGCCCAACCGGGATATAAACTGATAAATCTTCTGGACAGAAACAGGCCACCATGTGAGGTCAAATCAGCGTAAAGATCCATTTCCTGATCTCCCCACACATAAGGGAGATCCTTAGTCTTTCGATAGAATGCCGACGACTTACTCACCATTTCGGGTGTAAAAAGGAACTTAGTCTTAGATGGGCCATCTGTCCCAAGAGCTATAGTAATTTCAGTGTTGGGGATGGTCCAACTGGTAATTTTCTGATCCTCAACGGCGTTCTTGTCAGGGATTTGTCCGTACGGCGGTATATCAATACGATGCAAAACTTCCACCAGATAAAGCATGGATTCAAATCCAATAGCTTCCTTGAGATCCGGTAATTCCTGATCAAGATTGAGAGTTTGAAGAAGGCGCCTGGCAAATTTTTTCGCATCATGATAATTCCCGGCTTTGTACGCTTCGGCCGCTTTACGGGAATTCTGAATGAATGATTCCAATGTGGCTCTAGGACTCGAGACGTCAACAGGTTCCAGAGGATGAATTTCCGACCCGGAAAAAGCCGACCCAGCTAGAATAACGAACATCAATCCGAGCAGCGCAATCCAGATGAAAGCTTTTCTCATTTTTGTGATCCTCAATCTTAACCTGCAAGGGCCGATTTTGTTGAGCCTAACCAGCCCATCATTCGATCGGACAAGAAAGTTCATAAGCGATTGAAATCCTCAAGCGAGATTGTCATTATCTAATACGCTCTGATTAGTCCACTTTTTTTACTATTGATCAGCCAATTTTGTGGGGAATCCCTCAATTTATTTCAAGATAAAGGGAAAAGATCGTCAAACCATCGACCACAAAGTGGAGCTGGAGTTTTCAGTCAGCGGCACAAGGGTCGCAATCCTTTTGACCTGAAAACTTGATTAAGCTATATTGCCAGAAAGTGATCGATGAAAGGGAATTGAAATGAAAAAACACCCCGTTTTATCTGTGGTAGTTGCGTTGATTTTTATAGGTTTGCCTTTTGCGGCATCTTTTGGAAAAGGAACCGATGTTTCAGCCGAAGCGGCGCTAAAGGCCTTGAAAGAAGGAAACGAGCGTTACACACAAGCTAAGCAGACTCATCCAAATGCGGGAAAGGATCGAAGAACAGCGACTACAGTTAATGGCCAGTCGCCCTTTGCAAGCATACTGTCGTGTTCGGACTCCCGAGTTCCGCTCGAGATGATTTTCGATCAGGGAATAGGAGATTTGTTCGTTGTGAGGGTAGCGGGAAACCAGACGAATGTCCTTGAGACAGCGTCCCTCGAGTTTGGAACCGCTCATTTGGGAACACCTCTCATTCTGGTCATGGGCCATACCCATTGTGGAGCTGTAGTGGGGGCCATTAAGACAGCTGAAGCCAAAGGCGAGGCTCCAGCCCTTCTCAAAAGTATCATTCCCGCTGTCGCCCAGGCGAAGAAAAATGAGCCCAGCGCCTCCGGAGAGGCTTTGGTTAAGGCGGCGACTGAAGCCAATGTATGGCAGGCAATAGCGGATCTTTTTCAATCAAGTCCCACTATTTTAGGCAGAGTCAAAGCGGGTAAGTTGCAAATTCAGGGCGCCATGTACGACATTGAAACCGGTAAGGTGACATGGAAGGGCCCCCATCCGAAACAGGACGAACTGACTTCATCGAAATGAAGTGGCAGGAAAAACTGAAAAAGTTTCAGTCACAATCTGGAACACAGCGCCATATTGAGACAAACTCACATATTTCATTCCAATTGTGCAAATTGTTTTGCGCCTGGACGCCTGCGCCAGCCTGAACATCAATTAAATGGTACCGTTG
>Ga0118677_10007309_pt1 | contig 18297 bp, 12 predicted proteins | sample AliMusrvi5mmetaG_FD_86154 | JGI IMG/M metagenome (GOLD analysis project Ga0118677, IMG submission 86154) | reverse complement strand
GGCGGGGGGGGCGGCAGACAATCCCATGCATATCTGCAAGGCGACAGCGGAATTGAATTCGGGATGCACAACCGCTGGCCGATCAGAATTTTAGTGCCAGATAGACCATTGGCGCGCTGAATCGAACTGATGGTCGTGCCAAAACGCACCGCCAACCGGGACAGGTTGTCCCCGCTGCGGACGGTGTACTGCAAGCACCTATACGGGGCATCCGCGGGTTTCGCGAGCGCGCTCGCAAACGCTGACAGGGGCGCACTGATTGCAAGAATCGACGCCACAAATAATACGACTGCAAATCGACTGGCGAACCCTTGATGATCACGGTTCATCGGCTTTCCTCCACTATCTATGCACTTTCTAATTAGTTTCTTATTATACGCTCATTTTACTAAGTCGTTTTGCATCATTCCGGCAACGTGCCACTCACTTTCTTGACGAACTTATGGATGCGGTGGAAGAAAGGCGTGTTGGGAAAGAACATGAACGGGCACTGCCCCGGCACAATCTGCATGCCTGCCGACTCGCCAAAGGAAACCGCTGTCTGGCTTACGGAACCGATTCCTTCGCCGCGCTGCATCCAGACGTATTTGACGCCGGCCTGCGCACAATCGCGAATCACCTGCTCGGTGACTTGTGGTGTCGTAGTCAGTAACGCGGCGTCGACCGGCGGTTGGATATCCTGCACGCTTTTGTAGCACGCTTTCCCGTCGATCTCTGGCGCGTTGGGATTCACCGGCACTACCTCATAACCGCGCTTCACAAACTCGCTCATCAAGGCGCGGCTGAAGTCTTTCGGGTCGCGCGAGACGCCGATAAAGGCGATGCGATGCTGTTGAAGAAATGCGTCGATTGTTTTTATGGATGTCTGGGTCATGGTTGATCGTTCTCCTGCAGATTCCAAGAGTACAACAACCATGCCAAACCCGCATCAGTCGAATGGCGGAATATGTATGACTGGCGCCAGACGCGCTCAGGCGCGCCTAGGCGCGCTCAGGCACATCGAGCGTGCGCAAACGGCGTATCTCCGGCCAGATCTTCGCCACAGCCAGCACGACGATGATCGTGCCTATGCCGCCGCCGACTACTGAGATGATAGGGCCAAACAGCGACGCCGTCAGCCCGGACTCAAACCCGCCTAATTCGTTTGAGGCGCTGATGAAGATGCTGTTGACGGCCGATGTGCGCCCGCGCATCTCGTCGGGCGTCCATGTCAACATCAGTGTGCTGCGGATCACGACGCTGATGTTGTCGAGCGCGCCCAGCGCGCTTAGCATCAACAGCGACAACCAGAATGTGGTGGACAGGCCGAACACGATTGTCGCGATGCCAAATCCGCAAACTGCGATCAGGAGGGTCAGGCCGGCGCGCCGGAACGGCGGCAGGTGCGCCAGCGCCACCGCCATGAGCAATGCGCCCACCGACGGCGCAGCGCGCATCAAGCCCAGTCCCTCAGGCCCGACTTTCAGGATGTCGGTGGCATAGATGGGCAACAATGCGACCGCGCCGCCGAATAGCACGGCGAACATGTCGAGCGTGATTGCGGACAGGATGATCTTGGTGCTGCGGATAAAATGGATGCCTTCCTTCAGCGACTCCATCGTCGCGGCCTTGCGCGACAACGCCAGCGGACGTCCCTTCATCGATAGCACCATCACCAGAAAAGTCACCCCGGCGACTGCGTTGAGAACGTAATTCAGCGTGACATTGTGCAACAGGGCGACGAGTGCGCCGGCGATGGCGGGGCCGGCAATTGACGCCAGTTGCCATGCGCTGCTGCTCCATGTGGCCGCGCTCGTGAAGATTGCGGGCGGCACGGTTTGCGGAAGCAGGGTTGATGTCGCCGGCCCGCTGAACGCGCGCGACAGCCCGATGCCGAACAGACATAAGTAAATCAGCGGGATAGGGCCCTCTGTAAATGACAAAGTAGCCAACCCCAGCACCGAAAGCACCTGCACCATCTGAGCAATCACGACGATGCGCTTGCGGTCGTACTGGTCGGCCACATGCCCGGCGAGAAGCGAGAAAACGATAACCGGTGTGACCTGCGCCAACCCGACCAGCCCCAGTGCCAGGGCGTCGTGTGTGCGCAGCCAGAGTTCCCAGCCGATGGCAAACGACAGCATCTGTTCGCCCAGCGCCATCACCAGCCTGCCCACCAGCAGCAGGCGGAAATCCTTGTAGCGCAGTGCTGCGTATGGATCGCGCTTCACATTTAAGTTCTGATCAGATGTTTGGTCTTCTGGTGTTGTCACCGTGTGCCTCGATACAGATGTCCGAAAAACAGGCTGTTTACAGCGGAGGCTGCAATATAGACGTTGCGGCGCGGATTGTCAACTATGCGCAATACAGGGCATATTCACCTGTGATACGCTAGAACCACAGAGGATTTTGCCTTGTCAATCAGAAGAATTTACACTATTACGCCGGATGGCGCGATGAATCGCGTTGACACCGTCTCGGCTGCGCTGAGCGCTGCGCGCGACGACGCCTACCTGTGGCTGGATTACCACCAGCCCACCCGGCAGGATATTGAGGAGCTGCCTGAATCTTTCGGGCTGCATCCCTTATCGATCGAGGATTGTATTGATGAAGACGAGATTCCCAAGATCGAAGACTATGAGCGCAACTCGTTCATCGTTTTTAACGCGCTCAGTTACGCAAACACCGAGTTGCGCGTTGATGAGGTAAACCTGTTCATCGGCTCGGATTTTCTGATCTCGGTCAGCGGGCACAACGGCCCTGAGCGTGAGCCATTAGGCGATATAGAGCGCATTGCCCGCCAGCACATCGACAGCGTCAGGAAAGGCCCCGCCTTTCTGCTGCATGTGATCATGGACTATCTGGTGGATCGCAAGTTTGACGCAGTTGAGGCGCTTGGCGACGAACTGGATGCCGTCGAAGAGATCATGATGGCGGATGTGGCGAAGTCCAAGCCGGAAGTGCTCATGGACATGCGAAGCAACCTGCTGACCGTTCGCAAAACGCTGTTTCACGAACGAGAAATCCTGCTTAAAATATGCCGGCGCGACTGCCCGTATATCCCGGAACCATCAATTTATCATTTCCGCGATATTTACGACCACCTGGCGCGCTTCTTTGAACTGTCCGAAAGCTATCGCGATATCGTCACCAGTTTGAGGGAGATGTATCTGACCTTGTTGAACAATCAGATGACCAAAGCTTCGAACGACACCAACCTGTCCGTGCGACGGCTGACGATCATCACGACAATCTTCATGCCGCTCACGTTGCTCGCCGGGATCGGAGGTATGTCCGAATGGTCGATGATGACCGGGCCTGATAACTGGCGCATCGCCTATCCCGCTTTCATTGTCGCAATGGTTCTCATTGGCATCGCTAACTTTGCTCTCATTCGCTGGATCGAGAAGAATCCACCCAAACAGTAAGGAATCATGGAGAGAAAACTAGATTTCCCCGCCACGGTCAATGCGCGCGACCTGGGCGGTTACACAACAACTGGCGGCGCAACCACCCGCTGGGGCGCACTGGTGCGCGCTGACAGCACTTCGCGACTCACACCCGCCGGGGTGCAGGCTGTATTAGATTATGGTGTGCGCACGATCATCGATCTGCGCTTTGCGGATGAAGTTGAACGCCATCCCAGCGCGTTCGAATCCACCAATCACGGCAGCCGGTATATTGCGCATTCATTACTTGGAGAATCGTGGGAGCGATTCATTGAACATGGCGCCGTTTTCGGGGACAGTTACTGGTATGGCTCATTCCTCGACCTGCGTCAATCTCAAATTGGACATGTGCTTGGGCTTATCGCCGATGCGCCGGCTGGCGGTGTGCTGTATCACTGCGCTGTCGGCAAAGATCGCACCGGTGTGATCAGCATGTTGCTGCTCACGAACGCCGGTGTGCCAGATGAGATCGTGGCGCAGGACTATGCGCTCAGCGCCGTCTATCTGCGCGAGGAAGCCATTCAGTACATCAACATGACCGATGACCCCGCGCAGAAAGCGCGCGTCGAGGACGGTTACAGTTGCCGGCCGGAGTACGCCCTTGGCACGCTGAACCACCTGAACCGGCGCTACGGCAGCGTTCAGGGTTATATGCGCGCAGTCGGGCTGACGGACGAACAAATTACGCGGTTGTGCAAGCGGCTGGTGTGATGCGGCGTCAGATTTCCTGTCCCTTGAACTGGCTGATATACAGGTGCTGGTAGAAGCCGTGTTGCGCGAGCAACTGGTCGTGCGAGCCTTGCTCGACGATTTCGCCGTTATTGATGACGATCACGTTGTCCGCGTCGCGGATGGTGCTGAGGCGGTGGGCGATGACGAAGCTGGTGCGCCCCTCCATCAGGCGCAGCAGCGATTTCTGGATGCGCGCTTCGGTGCGGGTGTCCACGCTGCTCGTCGCCTCGTCGAGGATCAGGATGGCCGGGTTGGCCAGGATGGCGCGCGCGATCGAGAGCAACTGGCGCTGTCCCTGGCTCAGGTTGCTGGCGCGCTCCGAGAGCATCGTCTGGTAACCCTCCGGCAACTGGAGGATGAAGTGATCGGCGTCGGCCATCTCGGCCGCCTTTATCACTTCCTCGTCAGTGGCGTCCAGCCGCCCGTAACGGATGTTCTCCATGACGGTGTTCGAGAATAGATAGGTGTCTTGCAGCACCAGCCCAAGCCGGCGGCGCAGGTCGCCCTTCTTTATCTCGCGGATATCGTTGCCGTCGATCATGATGCTGCCGCCGTTGATCTCGTAGAAGCGCGTCAGCAGGTTGATGATCGTCGTCTTGCCCGCGCCGGTGGGGCCGACGAGTGCGATCATATCGCCGGCATTGGCGTGCAGCGACATGCTTTTGATGATCGGCTTTCCGGGGTTGTATTCGAACTGAACGTGATCGAAACTGACGTCGCCCTTTAGCGTCTCCAGTGGGAGAGCTCCTATAGGATCCTGCACTTCAGATGCGACATCGAGAATCTCGAACACGCGCTCGGCGCCCGCTAACGCTGCCTGAATGGTGTTGTACAGGTTGGCAATCTGCCGTAGTGGGTTGATGAAGTTTTGCCCGTAATTGATGAACGTGGCAATGATCCCAACGCTGACCAGCCCCTGCAATGCCAGCCAACCGCCCAGGCCGGCCAGCACGATGACGAAGAAGTTGCCCAGCACGTTAGTCAACGGCATGAGCAGCAGGGCGTAGGTGTTAGCGTACACGCCCGCTTTGTACACTTCCTGGTTGCTTGCGCGAAACGCCTCGATCACCGACTCATTGCGCCGGAACGCTTTGACGACCTTTTGCCCGCTGATCGCCTCTTCCATCACGCCGTTCAGCGCGCCGAGGTGTTTCTGCAACCCCTGGAATCCCTTGCGGGTGTATTTGGCTACGAACTGCGTGAACCAGAACATGATGGGCAGAACGAGCAGCGACGCGAGCGCCAGCCAACGATCGAGCACGAACATGGCAATGATGATGCCGAGCATCGAAAGGACGCTGGCAATCAACGATGTCACGTTTTGCGACACCGCCTGATTCACTGCATCAATATCGTTGGTCAAGCGACTCATCAACTCACCCGCTGATCGGCGATCAAAGAAACTGAGCGGCAGGGTTTGTATATGGCCGAACAAATCCTCGCGCACTCGTTTCAGCGCCTTTTGCGAGAGACCAGCCATCAGCCAGTTCGCCACCGACTGAAACAAGTTATTGAATAAAAACACCGCCAACATGGCAACAGCAATCGGAACCAGCCCATCGATCAGCTTATGTGAGATGAACTTGTCAATGGCCTGTCCCATCAGGTATGGCCCCGCCAAACCGAGCAGTGTGTATGCAACGACAAGTGCGATGATGAAACCGAGCAGCACCTTGTAGCGCGAAAAATAGCCCATTAGGCGATTGAGCGTGCTGCGCGGGTCTTTGGCTTTCTCGAAGCGCGTATTCATGGGGCCGCGACCCATCGCGGCGCGCACTGACGCGGTCGATTCTCGACTTTGCTGCATGGTCATGCGCGCACCTCCGCCGGGCGGGACGCCGGTTTAGTTTCGAGTTGTGGCAACGGCGCCGCTTGGATGCCGGCCTCCAGCCGTGGCCCGGCGCCGAGTTGCGAATCATAAATTTCGCGATAAATCAGGCTGGACTGCATCAACTCGCGATGGGTGCCCTCTGCGACGATGCGCCCTTTGTCGATGACGACAATCTTATCGGCTTTCAGCACCGTGCTGATGCGTTGCGCCACAACGAAACTCGTGCTGTGCTGCATCAACGCGTCCAGCGCGTCCTGGATTTTCGTTTCAGTCTCGACATCCACTGAGCTTGTGCTGTCATCCAGAATGAGGATGCGCGGGCGCATCAGTAATGCGCGCGCGATCGCCATGCGCTGTTTCTGCCCGCCCGAAAAGTTCGCGCCGCGTTGTTCGACATGCGTCCCGTACTGCTTTGGCATTTTCATGATGAAATCGTGCGCCTGCGCCGCCATGGCTGCAGCGATGACTTCCTCGTCTGTGGCATCAGGCTTGCCATAGCAGATATTTTCACGAACGGTTCCGCTGAACAGGATTGACTCCTGCGGCACGATGCCGATCTGCGCCAGCAATGAATCCTGTTTCAACAATCGCACGTCAATTCCGTCAAACAGAACGCGTCCCGATGTGGCGTCATAAAAGCGCGGGATGAGATTCACCAAAGTCGACTTGCCTGCGCCCGTAGCGCCGAGGATCGCCACTGTCTGCCCGGGCTCCGCTGTCAAGTTGATGTCAGCCAGAACCTGCTCGTGACTGTTGCCTATGTAGTGAAACGATACGTTCTCAAACACCACGCGTCCCAGGGTTTTGGCGGGCAGCAACTGGGCGTCTGTCTGGTCGAGAACCTGGGGCGTCGTATCGAGAATTTCATTCATGCGTTTGGCCGAGGCAATCCCCGCCGCCCATGTGTTCGCCAGCATCGTCATCATGATTAAAGGCGACATGGTCGTAAGCAGGTAGTTTGAGAAGGCGACGATTTGTCCAACTGACATGCTACCTTGCGCTACTTGCAAGCCGCCTGCGTAGATCACGATCACCACGCCGATATTGACGCACATCGTCAACGCCGGTCCCATCGATGACATGAATTGCATCACTTTGATAGAACGCGCCGTCAGGTCCTCGTTGGCGACTTCAAAGCGTTCTGCCTCGTGGTCGGCGCGCACAAATGATTTCACCAGTCGCACGCCGGATATATTTTCCTGTAGAACGGTGTTCAGGCGGTCGAGTTTCTGCTGTACTGTGATGAACAATGGTTCCATGCGCGTGATAAAAAAGACCATGATGATGGAAGTCACCGCCAGCAGGGGAAGCATTGTGAACGCGAGGGGGGCGCTGGTGCTGATCATCAGGATCAGGCTGCCAACCATGAGCAGTGGGGCGCGCGTGCCAATGCGCAAAGATATCTGAGTCAGGTTCTTGATCGCCGCAACATCGCTGGTTAATCGCACCATTAACTGGCCGGTGCGCTGCTGATCGAGGTTGCCAAACGAGAATGATTGAATCTTCAGGAACAACGCCTCGCGCAGATCGCGGGCCGTGCCTTCGCCGGCGCGAATAGAGTAGATATTGTTGCCGATGGCGATGATCGTGCTGAGCACCGAAATCAGTATCATGATGGCGGCGGTCTGGAGGACAACACCCTGGTTATTCTGGTTGATGCCCTGGTCGATGATCCGTTGAATCAATCGCGGGATGGAGAGATCAAACACCACAAGTGAAGACAGCAGAATTAGAGCAACAACAGCTTCTTTCCAATACGGTCTGACATAGACGAGTAGCTTTCGAATATGGTTCATATCAGTACAGCGCGCATCGAATTTTAAATAGCATATATGCTGGAGGCTAAACTTGACGTGAGTATAACGCCTTCAGGCGATTCGAACAGCCTGCCGAATCGCCTGAATTGAAACCTGGTGATTTCTGCGCCTTATTGGGTCGCTGTCGGTCGTAGCTGGCGCGGGCGGAAGACCACCACCTTGGCTACCAGTTGCTCGCCGTTCTTGTCTCCCCAGGCCGTAAGCGTGCCATTGGCTGCATCGGCGCCCAGCAGGTTGTCGAGCGTATCGACCAGTTGCACTTTCTCCTGCATCCCCTGCGCGTTTTGCCCCGCTTGTGGATTCATCTGGGTGACATCTTTGTATAACTTGGTGCTCGCATTTGTAACGACTTGCGTCTCCGTCCCTGTGTATGGGGGACGAGTTGCATTGGGGTCGGGGGCCTGACGCGTGCCACTTGGCGCCTGGCGAGTGCCGTTCGGCGCTTGGCGCGTCCCATTAGTTTGACCGTTGAATCCGCCTGTGCCGACGAACAGAATGACATCCTGGCGGCGCAGGTACAAACCCGTCACATCCGCCTGGGTCGTGGGCAATTCAGGCGCTGGTGTAAGACGGAAACCGCCGCGACCTTGACCGCCGTTGCCGCCCTGCCCGCCATTGCCACCCGCGCCGCCAGCGGCGGGATTTGCGTCGGCGGGCGGTTGTGCTGGCTGACCCACTGCGCAAGCCGCCACGCCAAATACGCCGATACCGGCCATCCCTACCAGACCGATCAACATACGCCGACGGTTGATCTTTGAACCCATCGCATCAGAAACATCGCCAACTGTTGTAACTGTTCTTTTCATATCATCTCGCTAATGGCGATGATGATAGAGAATGCGCCCGAACGTCGCCAGTGGCTGCGGTCATGCCTCGGATGTGACTGGATGCACGTCAAGCGGCCAGTTCGCGCGAGAGCTTGTCGACGACGGTCTTCAATATCTTGACGCGCCCGTACAGCTTGTCATTTCCCTCGATAACCGTCCACGGCGCGCGCAGTGTGCTGGTTTTCAGCAACATGTCTTCAACCGCGCGCTCGTAGTCTTCCCACTTGCCACGGTTGCGCCAGTCCTCATCGGTCAGTTTCCACGACTTGTAGCCGATTGACTCGCGCTCTTTGAAGCGGCGCAGTTGCTCGTCCTGGCTGATGTGCACCCAGAATTTGAGGACGATCGTGCCGAAATCGACCAGATGACGCTCAAACTGATTGATCTCGCTATAGGCGCGCAGCCAGGCGTCTTTGCTGCAGAAACCCTCAACTCGTTCGACCATCACCCGGCCATACCACGACCGGTCGAAGATAGCGATCTTGCCTGCTTCGGGCAGTCGACGCCAGAAACGATAGAGATAATGACGCACTTTGTCATCACCCTGGGGGGCGGCGATTGGCCAGACGACAAACCCGCGCGGGTCGATGCGCTCGGTCAGGCGCTTGATTGCGCCGCCCTTTCCGGCCGCATCCCAGCCCTCAAATACCACCACCACCGGTCGCTTCTGGTTGTACACCTGAAAACCGAGCAGGTGCAGCGTGTTCTGCAAGCGCACTATCTTGCGCTCGTAATCGTCCGGTTCAAGCTTTAGTGTCAGGTCCACTTTTTCGAGCATGGCGCTTCTCCTTGCGTGCAGCAGCAGCTTTCGAGTCAGGTTCTACAGTCGCCGCGACGGGTTCGGTCTGAACCACTGGCGCGGCAGGCGGGGGCAGGCCGAGTTTACCGGCTTCCAGGCGCGCTTCAAAAGCGTGAATAATGGATTGCATGACTTTGATGCGGGTAAAGTAGCGGTCGGTCGCTTCGACAATGACCCACGGCGCGTGCGCGGCATCGGTGCGCGCCAGCATCTCTTCGACTGCGACCAGCATCGTGTCATACGACTTGTGCTCGATTGCATCTTCATCGCTGACCTGCCATGCCGTAAGCTCATCCTTCAGCAGTGCCTTGAATCGTTTCGACTGCTCCTTCTTGCTGATGTGCAACCAGAACTTGAGAATGACAGTGCCGTCGGCCGAGAGTTGCTGCTCAAACTCGACGATATCCTGGTAGGCGTTCTGCCAATCTTGTTTGGTGATGCGCTTCTTCAGATGATCCACCAGCACGCGACGATACCAGGAGGTGTCGTAGACCACCATCTGGCCGCAGGCGGGGATCGCCTGCCAGAAACGCCACAGCCACGGATACCCCGTCTCGTAAGTGCGCGGCGGCGTAATCGGGACGACGCGAAAACCGCGTGGATCGAGGCGCCTGGCAATGACGCTGATCGTGCTGCCTTTACCGGCTGCCGCCCATCCCTCAAAGACGATCATGGATGGAATTTTGGCCTCGAACATGCTGTGTTCCAAGTCAAAAAGGCGGCTTTCCAGTTCGGGCATCAGGCGCTTGTACTCAGACTTGCTGAGCGACTGCTCGAGATCGATTTGCTCTAACATGTCACACCTTGTGAAAAGTCTGCGCGCGAAATAAATGCACATTTATTGTAATGCCGGAAGCATGGTTTGCCAAAACGACTTTGCCGCTACGGAAATTCTCAGTATTGAGTGGTATTATCGGAGTGGTATTGAGTTTGCTAGTTTGTTACAAGGAAGTTGTCGAATTGTCTGTAACTGAATCCCTCCCCGTTCGTTCACTGCCGTTCACCCAACACTTAGGTTTCCGCAAGATCCTGACCGAGCGCGTCGACGCTTATATGCGCGAACACGAGTTGCGCGCGCGGGACTTACCGGCGATGTACCTGAAGACCGGCGTCGTAATGGCCTGGTGGCTGGTCGCTTATCTACTCATCATGCTTGGTGGATTTCCACCACTGGTGAATGCTGTGTTGTGCATCGTGTGGGCGCTTGCAATAGGCGCGATAGGCTTTAACGTGATGCATGACGCGAACCATGGAAGCTATTCGAGCAACCCACGTATCAACAAACTCCTGTGTCTCAGCGCTGAATTTCTTGGCATCAGCGGGTTTCGCTGGCGCACCAAGCACAATGTGTGGCATCACACCTATACCAATATCGCCGGACTTGACGACGACATCCAGGCGTATGGCTTTATGCGCTTGTCGCCGCATGACAAGTGGAAGCCATTACACCGCCTGCAATCCCTGTACTTTCCAATTGTGTACAGCATGATCGGTTTCGATTTCATCATGCGCGACTTCGCGATGATTTTCGCTGGCAAGTCAGACGCGAACCATGTGTATCCGCGCATGAATGGTGGGGACAAGGTGGTGTTCTGGCTGGGCAAGGCGTTTTTCTTCAGCGTCATGATCGTGCTGCCATTGCTGGTTTTCCCGTGGTGGCAAGTGTTACTCGGATTTATGCTGGTGCTCTTCACGGTTGGGCTCACTCTGGGCGTTATATTCCAGTTGGCGCATGTTCAGCGAGTATCCACATTCCCCGAACCAGTCGGCGATCCGCTGCACATCGAAAATGAGTGGGCGATCCATCAGGTAGAAACGACGGCAGACTTTGCTCCGAACAACAAGCTGCTGAACCTGTACATCGGCGGGTTGAACTACCAGATCGAGCATCACCTGCTCCCGCATATCAGCCATATTCATTACCCGCGCCTCGCGCCAATTGTGCAACAGACGTGTGAGGAATTCGGCATTCGCTACAACAGCTTCAAGTCGTGGCGCGCTGCTTTACTGAACCATTGGCTCGAATTGAGAACGCTGGCGCGCGAATACTAAAGGGTATGACGGGGTCGCCCAGCGCTTCAGGTTTTCTCTGCGACGGCCGAGGGTGCGAACAACTACAGCTTGCCAAATAGCCTTTGCGGGGTTGGCGTTATGAGCTACCAGCCCTGCGAAGGGTCAAGGGTAGGTTTAGTCTCATGCAAGCCCAACCTTCGCAGGGAACGCCATCGTCGAAACTAACCAGGATTCACCTATGCGACCTCGCGCCACAGTGACGCACCTCGGCCACGCATCGCACCAAACTCCACCGTTTTATGAGGCCACTGTGACGAGAGACCCAATTGTCGCAACAAGTCGTCTGCGTTGTAGCGCATACGGTGCTCGATGATCGCGTCGTTACTGACCCGGTAGAGGACTGTGATGGGCAGGCTGATCTGATTTCCGGTCGGCGCAAGTCCTGTGAAGTCCCCGTGGTGGCTTGATCGCAAGGGTATGGCGCCCTGCATGCCAGCGGGCGGCAGACTCCACAGGTCGCCCATGTGGATTCCCCGCATGCACAGATGAACCAGTATGCACTCGCCCATCGTAAACATGTCTTGCGCGATCAGTTCGAATCGTGGGAAGGCGCGTTCATAATGAAGGACATGGCGACGCAATGTCTCGTCTCCCTCGGCGATGTAATGATGCACAACGCTCGCGGGCTTGGGCTTTCCGCTCAGCACCTGGAGAAACTCGTGGATCAGGGTCTTGTTCATTTCCGATTGCATCTGCATGCTCCTTGCCTATGGGCAACCTACTCAGTTCAGACGTCGTTGTTCTGGTTATAGCGAGTCGGTTGGCTGAAAAGGTGACTAAACTGACAGTTGGGCTGACAGTTGAACCGCAAGGTTGCAGGTTCATGGCAATGTAAAATCCTCACACGATGAAGCGGGCGCCACAATGAATGAAAACAGGTTGGACAGGCTCACCACGTTTGGGGAACTCCTGCGCCACTTGCGCCGCCAGGCGCAAATGACACAGCAGCAACTGGGTATCGCCGTGGGCTACTCAGCGACCATGATCACCCGGCTGGAGAACAACGAGCGGCAGCCGGAATTGACGGCGGTAAAGACGGTTTTTGTTGAGGCGCTCAGCCTGCTGCCTGAGTCAGAACCGGCGAAACGGCTGATCGCGCTGGCCGAAAAGGGGCGCATCGCGGTCAATACAGCCAACACGCCAATCCCCTCACCTCAACCTGTGTTGACCACCAATCTGCCTATGCAGCTCACACCTGCGATCGGTCGCGAGGGGAATATTGCCAAGGTGGCAGACCTCATGCAGTCGTCTCGTCTGGTCACCTTGACAGGCGCAGGAGGTATTGGCAAGACGAGGTTAGCCCTGGAAGTTGCGAACAGGTTGCTGGATCATTTTTCTGCCGGGGTATGGTTGGTGGAACTTGCTCCAGCGACGGATGGCTCTCTGGTTCCACGGATCGCGGCAGCCGTGTTCGGAGTGCAGGAGCATTTCGGTGAGTCCGCCATTCAGGCGTTGACCGGCTACCTGGCCGGCAAGGCTGTGCTCATTGTCCTGGATAACTGCGAACATATGATCACCGCCTGCGCCGGGTTCGCGGAACTGTTGCTGAGAGCGTGCCCCCACCTGCGGATTCTGGCGACCAGCCGTGAAGCGTTGCGCGTGCCTGGCGAGGTAATCTGGCGGGTGCCGTCCCTCGTAACCCCGGAATTTGCTGCCCGGCTGTCTGCGAAGCAGGCGTTGGGCAGCGCATCCGTGCAGCTTTTCGTCCAGCGGGCAACTGCGGCGCTACCCGCTTTTACCTTGACGGACGAGAACGCGTCTGCCGCGGCGCAAATCTGCCAGCGCCTGGATGGAATCCCCCTCGCCATTGAAATGGCCGCAGCGCGCCTAACGGGTATGGCGGTCGATGAAATCGCTGCACGGTTGGATCAACGTTTCAACCTGCTGACGAGTGGTCGGCGCACCGCGTTGCAGCGTCACCAGACATTGCGCGCAGCCCTCGACTGGAGCTATCAACTGCTCAATGAGTCAGAACGCATATTGCTTCAGCGCTTGTCAGTGTTTGCCGATGGCTGTCTGGCTGATGCCGCAGAAGCGATATGCGCTGACGCGCTGATTTCTTCTGCCGATGTGCTGCCATTGCTGCTGGCTCTGGTTGATAAATCGCTGGTGGTTGCCGAACAACGCGAGACCGGCACGCGCTACCGTATGCTCGAAACGGTGCGCGCATTTGCCGCAGAAAAGCTGACCGAACGGGAAGGCGCCGAGTCCGTTCATCTGTGCGAGCGCCATGCGGCGTTCATGATTAGCCTGTCAGACCAATGGTGGCGCGAGCGTCTCACCGGAGCGGAAAAGACGACGTTCATTCTCCGCCTGGAGATTGAACTGGGCAATGTGCGCGCACTCCTCGGTTGGGCGCGCAACCGATCCGACGACAGCGCGCTGAGCCTGGAACTGGCCGCAGCGCTATGGTCACTGTGGATTTCAGGCGGATTTCTGAGTGAAGGACAGGCATGGTTGGAGCAGGCGCTTGCACACGGCAAGGCAGCGCCGGACCATGCGCGGGCGCAAGCACTCGGTTCACTGGCAAATGTATTGTTTATCCGTGAGGAGTATGCCGGGCTTGAAAGCATCAGCCGCGATTGTCTGGAACTGGCCGAACGTGTTAGCGATGTCGCCTTGATGTCTTCGGCGCTCAAGTATCTTGGGATCGCGGCACAATCGCGGTTGGACTTCGCACAGGCCATTGCTTATTTAACCCGTTCTCTGGGCAAGGCGCGTGACGCAGGGTTGCATTCATTCATACCAGACCGCCTTATCTTGTTAGGACAGGTGTATTTGCAGTGTGGTGAGACGACGCGTGCTGTGGAGTGCCTGGAAGAAGGGGTAGCGCGTTCGATTCATATCGATGTGCTGCCGAGTGTCGCAAGAGGGCGGCTCTTTCAGTCGTTGGTTGACCTGCCGGAAACCCTGGAGCATTGCAGGGACGATGTTGCTCAATTCCGGGTGATTAACCACCGTCGCGGGATGGCGATGTGCTTGTTCGCCCTGGGTCATCTGATGATCGCCGATGGGCAATACAATCAAGCCGATGACGCGTTGGTTGAGAGCCATAACCTTTGGCGCAGTCTCGGTTTGCTGCGACCTGGATCGAATGGCGGGGCGCCGCTTGCATTGTTCGAACTGGCGCGTCTGGCATGGCTTCAGGGTCAGAATGTGCTTGCATCTCGTCGTTACCAGGAGTATCGCGAAGTAACGATGCTGGCTGGCGATAACGACGGACTGGCGCATGCCTGCCTGTGGATGGGATACCTGGCTTTGGGTGAACAAGACCTTGCCGCAGCGGAAGGGTACTTCAAGCAGTGTCTGACCCTGTGGCAGGTTGCGTGGCACAGGACAGTGGTTCTGGCTGCGCTGGCGCGGCTGGCTGAGGTGAAAGGCGAATGCCTGCGCGCTGCGCATCTGTACGGCGCCGCGAGCGCCCGCGAGCAACTGGTGCGTGCCTCGTTGACTGCGACCGACCGCCTAGTGTTTGACCGCGACATGGATGCGGCACACAAGCGCTTTGCGGATACAGAATGGGGCGCCGCATGGGACGCTGGATCGCATATGACGCTGGATCAGGCCGTCGCCTTCGCGTCAGATCAGGGCATTAACAGTCCGCGTCAGTGAACTGTCGGCTATGTTTGTCGTCGCGCGTCCGACGCATCTACCACACTCGATAACCCTCCTGGCAGACGGCCGCCTGTATTTCTCCTGTTGATACCCTCACGAACATCTGTATAATCTGAGGCGAAAAGTAGAACAGGTGTGCAAATGCCCAGACAGACAAAATCGAACAATGCATCCATGAACGGCAACGGCCATGGTGAACCGCTCCAGGCGGAACTTGAGCTGGAGACCGGCCAGTATGGCAAGATCCGGCGCGTAGACATCAACGATCAGATGAAGGACGCCTATTTGTCCTATTCGATGAGCGTGATCGTCTCGCGCGCGTTGCCGGATGCCCGCGACGGGTTGAAGCCGGTGCAGCGACGCATCCTGTACGTCATGTACGATACGGGGCTGCGCGCCGACACCCCCTATCGCAAGAGCGCGCGCATCGTGGGCGACGTGCTGGGCAAGTATCACCCGCATGGCGACATGGCCGTATATGACGCGATGGCGCGCATGGCGCAGGATTTCTCACTCCGCTACATGCTGGTGGATGGGCAGGGCAACTTCGGCAGTGTCGACGGCGATCCGCCCGCGGCGATGCGCTACACGGAGGCGCGCCTGAGCAAGGCGGCCATGGAGTTGTTGACCGACCTCGACAAGAACACCGTTGAATATCAGGACAATTTCGACGGCACGCTGCAGGAGCCGACGGTGCTGCCGTCCGCGTTGCCAAACCTGCTGATCAACGGTGCGACCGGTATCGCTGTGGGTATGGCGACGAACATCCCGCCGCACAATATGAGCGAAGTGTGCGATGCCACTACCTACCTGATCGACAACTGGAAACGGCTAGAAGAAGTGGATGTGGATGAGCTGATGAAGTTCATCAAAGGGCCGGACTTCCCGACCGGCGGCATCGCCTTCCGCTACAACGACAAGGTTGAAGGCGGCGACGCGATCAAGGCGATGTACGCCACGGGTCGCAGCAAGATCACCGCGCAAGCCAAGGCGCACATCGAGGAGGGTCAGCGCGGCAAGACCTATATCATCGTGACGGAGTTGCCGTACGAGGTCAATAAATCCGCGCTGATCGAGCGCATCGCCGAACTCGCGCGCGACGAGAAGATCACCGGCGTCGTTGACATTCGTGACGAAAGCGACCGGCGCGGCATGCGCATCGTGATCGATATCGGCAAGAATGAAGACCCGCGCGCGGTGCTGGCGTCGCTGTATAAGTACACCGCGATGAAGGGCACCTACGGCGTGATCATGCTGGCGCTGGTTGACGGTGAACCGCGCGTGCTGCCGCTCAAGAAACTGCTTCAGGTGTTCATCGAACACCGCCGCGAAATCGTGCGCCGCCGCAGCGAATACGACCTGGCGCGCGCGCGGGACAGAGCCCATATTCTCGAAGGGCTGGTCAAGGCGCTCGACATTATCGACCAGATCATCAAACTGATCCGCGCATCACGCGACACCGATCTCGCGCGCGCCGGGCTGATCAAGACCTTTGGTTTCAGCGAGTTGCAGGCCAACGCGATTCTCGAAATGCCATTGCGCCGGCTGGCCGCGCTCGAACGAAAGAAGCTCGAAGAAGAGCTTGCGGAAAAGCGCAAACTGATGAAGTTCTTCGAGGACTTGCTGGCGCATCCTGCCAAGATGCTGGGTGTGATCAAGGACGAGTTGATCTCGCTCAAGGAGCGTTTTGGCGACGCCCGCCGCACGACGATCATCGGCGACGCGAAGAACCAGGTCAAGAGCACGGACGATGTGCTGACGACGCACGAACTGATCCCAAGCGAGGTCGCCTATGTCGTCGTCGGGCAGAACGGGCGCATTGCGCGCAGCGCCGACGCCCCGCGCATTACGGCGCAATCCGAGGTCGTGCCGGCGGCTGTGGTCAAGACCACCACGCGCGACCTGGTCTATGTCGTTGGCGCTTCCGGCAAGGCCATCGTGCTGTCGGTGGCGAACCTGCCGCTTGAGGACGTCACCCGCGGGTCGGGCATTCTACTGACCACCTTAAGCTTTCCACAGGATGACGATATCGCGGGGGCATTCGGGCTGCCGCGCAACGGGGCGGTGGGGCATGCGCTTGTCGCAACGAGCGGCGGAATGGTGAAGCGCAGCGAAGTCGGGTTGTTGCCGCTTGCCACGGGTCAGGTGTTTACAATGGTCGGCTTGAACGAGGGCGATAACGTGGTGAGCGTGTGCCACGCGGTCGATGGCGAGGATGTCATCCTGTTCACGCAACAGGGCATGGCTATCCGCTTCCGGCAGGAAGAAGTGCGCCCAATGGGGCTGCCCGCGACGGGCGTTGTGGGCATTAAACTGGTTGAAGGCGATATCGTGCTATCGATGGGGAGCGCCGATGAGAAAAACGAAAAGATCGAGGTCGTCCTGGGCACCACCGATGGGTACGCCAAGCGCCTTGCATTCAAGGAATACCCGGTGCAGGGGCGCGGCGGGAAGGGCGTTGTCACAGCCAAACTGGTCAAGGACATCACGGTTGCCGATGCGGTTGAACAGTTGAAAAGCCAATCGTTAGCCGATGGCAAAAGCAAATCTAGGCGGTTGCAACTGACAACAACCCTTGGAGCTTTCGCCATCGCGTTCAATTGCGAAGTTAGTTCCATTACGCCCTCCCTAATCAGCGGTTATCTGTCGGAGATGCAATCAAAAGAACGCACACGCCGGAATCACCGAGACATCATCGGCTTTTTCAATCGGTGGCTTGTTATGCGTGGCTTTTTGGTGAAAGGCACCGACTGGCTTGAAGGCGTCCAAAATTACACAGCGCGGAAACTGGGCGAAATTACCAACTACACCGCCGACGAAATGCGCCGGCTGATTGCCGCTGCCGATGCGCGGATTTTGCCGATGATCGTCATTGGTGGGTTCGCCGGCCTGCGCCACGCCGAAATTGCGCGGTTGGATTGGTCGGACATTTACCTGGATGAAGGATTTATCGAGGTCAAAGCACAAAACGCCAAAACCGATACGCGCCGGATCGTGCCGATTAAAGACAACTTGAAACAATTCCTATTACCGCAAGCGAAGGAATCCGGGAAAGTCATAACCGTAGCAAACACCTTTAAATTACTGGCAGAAGCCATTGAGGTGTCGAAGATAAAACCCAAGCAAAATGCGCTTCGGCATACATATATTTCGGCCCGCGTTGCCGAATCTGGCG
>Ga0118677_10007308_pt1 | contig 18299 bp, 14 predicted proteins | sample AliMusrvi5mmetaG_FD_86154 | JGI IMG/M metagenome (GOLD analysis project Ga0118677, IMG submission 86154) | reverse complement strand
TTTAAACCCCATCTCTGAAAGGTAACTATGGAGATAAAATTGCTAAATCTAAAATATCTCTAAAAGATAAATATGGAGATATATTTGCGGAATTTCACCACGGTTTTTCTCCCCCCGGATAGATAGGTAAGATGGATGGCCATCCGTACAGTTGTCCCTGTAACTTACGCCCTGCCGTTACAACAAGATCGCAGACTGAATATATGAAAAAATTCTATGCTGTGCCAGAAAATCAGGCACAACTACAGCGATGTATCACAAGAATGGGGGTTAAACTACAAACCCTGGAACTAAAAATAAAAGAACTTGAAGACCGCTCTGCAAAATTCACTAAAACTACTGATATAAACTCACTAAATCTAAAATTAGTAACTAAAATATATCGTCATTAACGATCCCCCTCTAAGTCGCATACTTCTGTAATTCGCCTATTTTATTAGATAAATACAATACTTCTGCTTTGTATTTATCTATGCGCGCATTTAACTTTTCCTTGTTTGCTGAATCCTTATAGTATTTCCTCATGTTCTTTTCATGCTCAGTAATACTGCCTCCTCTTGTGGAGGGTGTTTCTGACTTTAGCTTTGGCTTTTCTTCAGACGAACAAGGGGGGGCAATATGCTCTGACATAATTGACTCAGGCATCTAAGTAAATAGTTATAAATCTTTTAGACCAAAAAAACCCGGTTGAAGGTCTAAGAAAAAAGGTCTAAAACATTGGCTATTTCTCTTCGTAGAGAAGAATGTCCGCTGCTCCTGTCGCTGTTCCCGTGAATTATGTTATCGGTTGCGACCTCGCCACATGTATGTCCATGGTCGCCGTCTGGAAAAACGGCGGCGTAGAAATCATCTCTTCTGAAACTGGTAATCGCAGCGTTCCTTCCGTCGTCAGTTTCGGCGATGAGCGCCTGGTAGGCGAGGCGGCGAAGTCTATGAGTGCCACGAACCCCACAAATACTGTCTTTGATGCCAAGCGCCTCATCGGTCGCAATTTCAACGACCCCATTGTCCAGCGCGATATGAAGACCTGGCCATTCAAGGTCGTAGATGACGGCCAGAACCGCCCCCAGGTAGAGGTGGAGGTGAAGGGTGAGACCAAGCGTATGTACGCCGAGGAACTCTCGGCCATTGTGCTCGGAAAGCTGAAGGCGATGGCCGAATCGTATCTCGGCCAGGAGGTGAAGGATGCCGTCATCACGGTTCCCGCCTATTTCAATGACGCCCAGCGCCAGGCCACGAAGGATGCCGGTCGTATTGCGGGGCTCAACGTTCTGCGTCTGCTCGCCGAGCCGACGTCGGCCTGTATCGCCTATGGTCTGAATGACAAGGGCAAGGGCGAGCGTAAGGTGGTGATTTTTGACCTTGGCGGCGGCACCTTTGATGTGTCTCTTCTGACGGTAGAGGACGGTGTATTTGAGGTTCTGGCCACGAGTGGCGACACGCATCTCGGCGGACAGGACTTTGACACGCGTATTGTGGAGTGGGCCATGGAGGACTTCAAGAAGAAGACGAAGATTGATATTCGCACGAATCCGAAGGCTATCGCCCGTCTTCGCCTGGCCGCCGAGCGTGCCAAGAAGACCCTGTCCATTTCCAGCCAGGCCCAAATTGAGATTGACAGTCTGGCGGAGAACACGGATTACCAAGTGACTCTCACTCGCGCCAAGTTTGAGTCTCTGTGCGATGACCTCTTCAGAAAGTGTCTGGGGCCGGTGGAGCAGGTTCTCAAGGATTCCAAGCTGGCCAAGAGCGACATTGATGACGTCGTTCTGGTCGGAGGCTCCTCGCGCATCCCCCGTGTTCAGGCGCTTCTGAAGGAGCTCTTCAATGGCAAGGAGCTCTGCCAGAGCATCCACCCTGACGAGGCGATTGCCTATGGCGCCGCCGTCCAGGCGCACATTCTGAGTGGAAACAACAAGGGTGACGCGACGGCCGACCTCCTCCTCCTGGACGTGGCGCCGCTCAGCCTCGGCATTGAGACGTCTGGAAACGTGATGACGGTGCTCATCAAGCGGAACTCCACCATCCCTACGAAGAAGTCCCAGACGTTCTCCACTTTCTCGGACAACCAGGTCGCGGTGGATATCTGTGTGTTTGAGGGTGAGCGCCAATTCACGAAGGACAACCGTCTCCTGGGCAAGTTCCGCCTGGAGGGCCTACCGCCGATGCCGCGCGGTGTGCCCCAGATTGAGGTGACGTACGATGTGGATGCGAATGGTATCCTGAATGTGTCGGCGGCGGAGAAGTCCACGGGTAAGTCGCAGAAAATCACGATTACGAACGAGAAGGGGCGTCTGAATAAGGACGATATTGAGCGGATGGTCCAGGAGGCGGAGACCTCCGCGGAAGAGGACAAGGCGCGAATGGAGTGTGTGGAGGCGAAGAATGGCCTGGAGTCGTACATTTACAATGCGCGGAACTCCTTCCGTGATGAGAAGGTGAAGGAGAAGATGGAGGCGGCCATGATTGAGAAGGCGGAGGAAATCCTAAAGGGGCATATCGAGTGGCTCGATTCGCACCAGGAGGAGGCGACGGGGGTATATAAGGATAAGCAGAAGGAAGTTGAGGAGGAGATTCGCCCGATGCTGATGTCTATGTATGGGGCGACGGACGCATCAGCGCAGGAGGCTCCTGCTTTTGCTCCGAGATCCGAGGAGGTGGATTAAATTGGCTATCGACCAATACGCTTACCTCTTGAAACATAGGAAAGTAGCATAAGACCAACAATAGATACAACTAAAATAGGCAAATTTACAAGTATAATTCCCTTCTCCTGAAAATTATTTGGGATATCACACATCGCACATGCTCCTGGTATTTGTATGTCCGATTTTTCACTCTCAACAAGCAGATTCAGGATTAAGTTTTTGTGGGCCACACACATCACCTTCTTCAGTTCGGTACATAAGCAAATGTACAAATCCACATGCATGTCAATGGGGAAGGCCGTCTCCACCAGCTTTTTCGCCCCCTCCTTCGTGATGAAATAGCCGTTCAGACCACCAGGGCATGTATTGAAAATCCAGGGTCCTCTGTGATTTTCTTTGAGGTCTTGCGGCAAAGTTTTACCGCGATTCTCGTAGTAAAAATTCCAGCCGTATGAAAATGTCCATACATCTGGCATTTCGGGCAGCAAGGTCCGATCATGAAAGCAGTACTCAAACAATTCTAAAAAATTGTCGGGGAGATGCGTATCATCTTCAAAAATCATCGCGAATGGTTCAGAACCCTCCGCGATTTTTTTCCAGAGTTCCACGTGACTCAAATAGCATCCAATACCCCCCACAGTATTCAAATCCTCGTGCCCTCTGCGAGAAGATTCCTTTATATTCCGCTTTGTACGAAGGGAGACTCGTGTATCATGTTGGACATCTATCGTGGAGCCTGAAATGGCATCAAACCGCTCAAAGCTGTATTTTTCCTTTATCTCTTTGACGGCAGGCTGGTTTGAGAAGGTGTTCCAGCGATCCGTGCGATGTTTCAGATTAATACAATAAAAATGTATCTTTGGTTCCATTTGAACTTACCTACTCATGCGACAAGATTTTATTTCTGTAGGCGCCAAATTATCTGCGCTTAGATAGACGACTGTGCTTACGCATACGCCTACGGGTTTTCTTGGATTTTCTACTCCCTCCCATAACCTTACTTATATAGTGATTCGTCGTTTTACCTTGAATATCACTGTATGAGGCGCGAACCTTTCCTAAATGAGTTTTAAAAGCATACCATTTACTTTTGGGCTGTAGAGTCTTCCAGCACTGGTCATTGGCATAATTCCAATGCTCACCAGTCTCAATAAACTTGGGAAGCGCTTCCTCCATATTTTGTATAAGAGTATCGTAAAATCGGGCATTTACAATATATCCTGCCGCGCATTGAGCCGAGATGACTTTTAGCAGGGTCTCATTATACGGCTCATGTTCCATTACTTGGTATGCTAACATAACGACATCGTAGTCTAAGTCTTTTATGGCAGCAAGAGTATCCCAGAATTCCTCTTTTGAAACGAGGAATTCAAAATCATCCTCCAAAATCAAAATATTCGGGTACCCTTTTTCCTTGGCCTCCTTCAATAAATCCAAATGAGATATCATACACCCTACCGCCTTCTTTTTATGATTTACCGCAGGGAATCGTTCAAACGATGAAAAGCCCATTCGGCTCAGTTCATGCTCAATTTCCTTCTTTCGGTCTTTGCGATGGCCCAAGTTGATATAGCGAACCGCCCCGATTGCCCCATTTCCACCGGTTTGATAATTCACAGAATTATGAACAATATTACTATAGGATGCTCTCTGTTTTCCAACCTTCGTTTTGAACAAATACCATTTGCTCTTCGGTTGAAGGTCTCTCCAGCATGTATCAACGGCATAGAGTTCTACGTTGTCTTTCTCAATTAAGAGTGGTAGCGCATCCTCAAATGTTTTTATAAGAATATCAAAAAATGGAGAATTAACTAAATATGCCGAAGGTGCCATGGCGAAGGTAACCTTAAATAAGTTCTCATTAAAGTCTGCCACATCTAGACTATTTCTATTTGCTCCCATCATGATAACATCATATTCCATATCTTTTACAGAATCCAAGAGCTTCCATAATTCCTCCTTTGAAATAAGGAATTCAAAATCATCTTCAAAAATCAGAACATTCTTGACTTTCTTTTCTCTGGCCTCCTTTAATAAATTTAAGTGAGACATGAGAGCTCCAACTGCACCATATCCCTGCTCTACACCAGGGAATCGTTCAAAGGGCTCAATACCCATTCTGGTCAATTCACCCTCTATTTGTTCCTTTCTATCTGGTCTATGGTCTAAATTTATGTATCGGACTGATCCAAACATCCCTATTTGGGAAACATATTTAGACCAGCGCTTACCAGTCTAATGGTAATTATGAAAAACTGACACGGGCAACGTATTCATTACTTTATCAATATGTTCATAACACGCCTTCTGAAATATTTGTCCTAACATTTCATTCCACCCAATCGGATATCCAGTCTTATCTTCGGCCCTATCCTGTGGATGTTTTCCGGGATTGTCCTTTAGCATCGGCAGCTTCTTGTCCAGCAAAGCGACCATTTCATTATACCACTGCCGTGTTAATGGGGTGTTCGGCTTACATATATACGCGCCGTTCCCAATCAACAATTCCCATTTATCCTTTGCCGGTTCATACCCAACTCCATTGGCATCTACCTCTTTATATCCACAGACCCATTTATCACTTGCCTCCAAATCGTCAAAACTGCTCCGCCAAGACCCAGTCGTTTCTTTGATATCGCTGTATCCTCCTCCGTGAAAATGCATAAAATAGGTTCTCAAATAATCTGCTTTATGGGTTTCGGTGAGATATTTGTAGGCTGGGTGTAACGGGTGATTCGGTACTATATATTTTTTGACGTCGTCCTTTGTTACTAATACAACAGTGGCTCCCGATATTTCTTTGAGATTCGCTAACGACCGCTTTCTATTTTCGGACATTTCATTCGTTCCCGTCCAAAAACAATAGATAGTATATTTTTTATTATGATTTCCGCCCTTTGCTCTATATTTTTTTGAAATTCGGCGTGCTCTACGGGTTCTACGCATCTTTCGGAGAGCCCGAACCATCCCTAAATAGACATACTTTTATTACCTACAATTCAGAAGCACTCCCGGGTTGTGTGTGTAACCCTTCACACGTAAATTTCAAAGTAAGGCATAGGGGAAGCCTATGGGAGATGAAGATATATCGTTTGAGCTCGGAGATACAATCCTTCTTTTAGGGGGGCAACATCACGAACTACGTGGAAGAATATACTATATTGATGAGGAGTTGATTCGCATCTTGCCAGAGGGCCTCTCGGATCGCCTTGTTGATATTTCCATTATCGATGGCGACTTGGACCCCGCTCTAAAGATTGAGCATCTCTACAGTATTTCAAAACGAACTGCCCTCGCCTTTGTTGCGCAGATTAACGCCCAGGTTGGAGAACTCGCTGAAACATTTGATGTAATTGGAAATCCTGTGATTAAATATACAATCAAGGAAATCAACGAGGAGGCTGATACCATTTTACTGGTGGACGAAACCGGCGCCGATTTATCCATTGATTTCGCCTTCAAGGGCATCCCCAGAGACCAGGGATTCGCCGTGCTTCGCCCTAGACAGCAGCCCATCATTGGAGAGGATACTGAACAAACAGAAGAGGAAGCCGCTGAGGAGGCGGCCAATGCTGACATGTTCGAAGATGTTCTGAACGCTGAAATTGCCGCCTCCGATGAAGCCGAAATTCGCGAAATCTCGGTGAGTCAGCGAACCTATCCCGACAATCTTCAACGAAATGATATGTTACAGGACATGATTTCGGCCATGGACCTACCGTCCCAGAAAAATCCCGAAAAGCAAAAGGAGATTCGCACCCTCGTTGAACAATTCATGCTACTTCGCAATTCCATTCTCACTTACTCGCGCTCTGGGGAACCATCCGGGCAAATTCCAACATCCTATAGAACTCTCGCGGACCTACTTGAGGCCAAGACTGTCCCCCTTTCAAGACCCATCATGAAAGCGAAGCGCGCACTCTATCTTGACCATACACCTGAAGCCCTGCGAGGCATATTAACTGACTCTACCGAGGCCCCTGATGCCGACGTGGATATCCGTTATCTACAGGATGTCGTCAATGAGACGGTGGCGTACATGGAGACCCAACTCGGTGGAATTCAGTCTCAGGTCTTATCGGCGGATTCTCTGCCGAATTGGTATTTATCGTGGCAAACTCTCAATGATGCCTATCATTCTACATGGTCTGTGGGAGGTGACCAGGACACGGTACCCTTTAAACAAGACAGTGAGTTTCTGAGATATCCCGTTTTTTCCACGGATGGATTGGCTGCCCTAGGTGCTGGTAACGATGTTGTTATAACAAGTGACAGCGTTCAGAAAATCCAGTTGAGTTTGTTACGTGGGCTCGGCCCGAGAGCCACTCGCACCCGTGAAAAGGAGCCGCCCCGCGTCATAGAGACCGCGGAAGAGGGTTCCACTCTTACCACCCTCGTATTCCCGCTTTCCGAACAGAGAAATCTCGGCTCTACGCGGTCTGGTCGCATTGCCACCGATATTGCCCACAGCCATATTACACCCCAGACAATGACCCAAATCATGGAGAGACTTGATGGAATACCTGATCAGGCTACCACAGGAGGAATCATTTCGGTTAGTACGGGTGGTACAGAAGATGGAAATACGAATGGCTCCATTCCTCTGGAGGACTGGCTCGCCAATCAGCCCCTCTACCCTCTCGGACTGGCCGACGCAATAATAGAGCTATCAAGCTACGGTTTCACCAATCAGGAGCTCAGCATTCAGCAACAGGAGGTTCTCGTAGCAAAAATAGATGGCTATCGCGGCCTTCTCATGCTGTATATTACGGAATTGCGTGATGCCATGGTGAAGGTTCAGTCCCAGCAAAAGACGGAGGAAAACCCCTTTCTACAGGGTGCGGCGTACGAGACTCTCTTCAAGACTCTGGAGGGCGAGCCCCTCCTATCGGCAATCATGAAGGGTCTCCAAGCCGCGATGCCCCTCTACAGGAGGAGCGATATCGCAATGGTTGCGGGAATCACCCAGACGTCGGCGGACCTCTTCTTGACGACCATGGCGCAGGTGCCTGGACCTCTCGGCCTGGAGAGAAATCGGAAGGTCCGCGACCAATATCTACAGGCTCTCACAAATGCCCTAATGATAAAATCCGAGAATGCTCTGGCGATCTTTTTACCAGAGCCGAATACCTGCCCTCACGTGAAGGACCTTGTGCTTATTCGTAAGCAGAAGGATGTCCCAATTCAAATGCAGCTGTTCGCGAAATTCCTGACAAGATACGAGAACACGCGGAAGGATAATTGGGTAAATTGCTCCAAGTGTAGTGAGCATCTGGTGTGCTACCACGAAATTCTCCTTCTCAAGGAATACCTGTATCCTCGGGAGAAGGATACGCTTCACAAGGAATTGCTCCTCGCCTTTAGCGGAGGACAATTCCACGGGAAGTATATCTGTAAGAATTGCGGACAGCCAATTTCGGAATTGGAATTTGACACGAACATGGAATTCACAGATGATGGGGCTCCCGTTTCTGGACGGGCTGTCCTGGATACAGGGGACGCGTCCCTCAAAGATGTTCTGGATGAAATTTTGGGACCCGCGGCGGGGGCGGAGGAGGAATTGGAATTTGACACACCCCGCCAGAAGATAACTTACGTGGCGGCCAGGAAATTATTTGACACTATCGGAATTCACGCGAAAGATGATGCCTACCGGCGAATTATTCAGCGCGTGGAATCCGAACTTGTGAAGCTGCCCAACCAAAAAGAATACGCGATACTCTCCAAAGGAAAGCGCATGATTGACTATGATGTAGCGATTAACCGTACTCTGGTGGGGGCTCTGGCCGCGAATTGCCTCCTGGAAATTCAGACCGATGTTCCTGGCTACGTTCTTCGCTACAAATTGCCTGGGTGTCGCGCCGGATTTTCCGGTTATCCCGTCGGAAATGAGAAGGACCGCACCGGTATAGAATATATCGCCTGTGCGGTGAGCGCCATTCGCGAGAATGCCGTGCCCTGGAATATGACCGGATTTCAGAATGAGACAAACGAGAAGAAACGTCTGGATGCTATACAGCCCATTATAAATAGCCGCATTATATCCGCTCTAACGGATGCCAATGTTAAGCAACAAATCTCCGTAAAACACGCGTTCCTACAGAAGGTGTATGGAACGGTCATACATTCCGAGCAACTCCCTGAACGCATTCCTGATGGTTTCCGCCCCTACCCCTACGTGGTTTCGGGCGCGGAAGCCGTCGCCGCGCCGGTCGTTGCGGAGGCTGCCACACCGCGTGAAAGAATCCGTGGATGGGTGGCGGCGGCCCACCAGCTCAGCAAGGAGAATGGAGATTATGTGAAGGGCTCACCCCTTTCGGATGCCACATGCTGTACGGCCTCCATTAAGGAACCTGGGAAATTTTGGAAAGGAAAGGTCCTTCCTGCCCTCCCTCTGAAAGACCCTCCTCGTGGGCCGATTGATTCCCATCTCACCGTTCATTTTAAACCGCGCGCCGTTCCTGTTTTGGAGGGGACTGTTCCGCCTGATATACTCTATAAAATCTTCTTGAAAGTGTGCTATGACGGGCCGAGAAAGGGCCTGCCTCACGAGCCAGGATATACAAATATCTGCGCCCATTGTAATTTCGTTTTTCCTGAAAATCCATATGAACCGAGACCGTTCCCGCCAATTTCGGCGGACTCCATGAAGACTTATCGTGAGGAGATTGAGGCAATTGTTCTAAAGGGTAAGGTGGCGCTGGACACCCAGGGCATTGCCGTGAATCCCAAGACCTTTGAATCAATCCTGGATTCCACTCACCGAGCCTTCCATGTAGACCCTCCTGTACAAAAGAGGCCTGTAGCGGGAATGGCGCTCTTTGAGATGCTACGCGCCATACAACCCGAACCCTTTGAGGGCTGGTCTAAGATGCTTATTAGAACAATGGGGGAACTTGCAAAGCTCACTCCCAATTCAAGCCCGTTAGATGTCGCCACAGCCTATGGAGAACTTTCCAACTTCGCCGCCGAAACGATTGAAACATTCGAGAAGCGTATTGGCGCGGATGCCGCAAGAACCCTAAAGATAACTCTGGAAGATGCCTCGGCGGTAGAGAGCATACGGACATATTTCTTGATACCCTTCCAGCGCCTCGTAACTGGATTTCATACGGAGACTCTTCGGATACAGAAGGGGTCCGAGTTAGGGCAGGGAACAGAAGAGGATATCAATGGCAATTTGAAGCAACATGTGGGATTTCTTTCGGTTCTTGTGCGAAGTGCCAAGGATACAACCTTAGAAAAGATTAAATGGGCGCGGTCAAGATTGGCCGATGCCATTGTGGTGCTACAGAACCATATTCGGGGAGCATATATACCTGGTGGGGGCGCAGGACTCCCTTTTCTTGTGACGGCTCTTCTGGGCGGAATCCTGGCGGAGTTCATAGATTCGAATTTCACACCCCCTGGAACTATAGGAGGAACAAATGCGATTGATTCACGGGGACCTGTCCAAATCCTGGATGTGTGTGTCCAAAAGCTACAAAAGGAGGGACTCAAATTCACCGATGAACAAATCAAAGAGCTGATAAGTCGCCGCGACGAACTTGAGAAGCTGTCTTTCATTCGGCGCTTTGAGGGACTAACTCCGCAGGAGAAATCGGTGGCAAAGATGAACAAGAAGCTCGGACTCAAAGAGTGGGCCGTCGGCGGAACAAAGGCCATTTACGCATACAATCCCGAACAGTACGAAATTGAGAGAGGGCAGCGTGCGGATATGGGATTTAAGGAGTTGGTTGATACTGGCGATGATGTAGAGAGGGGTACTGATAAAATGGCGGCAGAGGCAGGATATTCAACTGAGCAGGTTGATGCGGATGATCAATGAAACATCCGTATTATAATAACTGGGTAATATTTGATGCTACACTACAGAATGAGGACTCTGCTCTTCGCAGGAATTCTATATTTAGTAGGAGTTGTAGCAATTCTACTTCTCCGACCTGCTCTCATGTTTGATGAAGAGGGGCAGTGGAAGGAGTTCGGAACGCTCGCATCGGATCATACGATATTTCCGTTCTGGTTATTCTGTATTTTCTGGGGCGCTCTTTCGTACTGTATCACGATGATATTCATTCATGATTCGTCGCATACATCCACTTTAATTTACGGAGCGACAACTGCCGCCGCCACGCTTCGTGCAACAGAGTCCCCGGAAGATTTGGTACATCCGCTCCCTTCCAAAAAGAAATCCAAAGCCGCCGCTACCGCTTCGCATGGAAATATGAAACCCGGATATTATATTTTAGATTCTAAAGAGTTGAAGAAGACTGGAATTCCGAAATATATCTACGTGGGCACGGACAATTCTGAGCCGGTTCCCGTAGGACGCGAGGAGTCTGATGACGAATAATTGCTGAATCAGATAGACCAGTGCCTATTTTAGAATGTTCGCGGGTCTATACAAAAGTTAGACATCTTTGGTGCCTAACTTTTATATACTGCGACTAGAAGAAAACATCCTTCAAGATGTCCACGCCTCAAGCTCCACGCAAGAAATTTATTCTCAACAGGTTTCCCACAACGACTTCTTTGCCGACTCCTACGCAGCCTGAGGAGATAGACCTTGGCGAATACATTAGAGAAGTTCCCCCCTATTCCGAAGAAAAGGCGAAACTCATTGAGAAGTTCTTCAAAAAGCGGGAAAGTTCGCAGACACAATTCACCTACACCGACAAAGGCGATTTAGAATTTCGTTCCAAATCCGGGGCAGTAGAGAGCATAATTCGCCTACAGACCTATGTTCCGCATGACCCCAAGGTCCGAGAGGAGTTTGACCAGGACCGTCTGGATGCCATGGGGATGGCGCAGGATCGCTATGAGGCTGCCCTAACAGTACTCCGGACAGCGACAACCGAATATCACAGGACGAAGGCCGTCCAACCCGTCCTTGCCGCCCAGAAGGCCGCCGCCGCCGCCGACCAGATTCTCACACGGGTTCGCTACGGTACTCGGGGAATTCAGAGTATTCCCAATCCTGAAACGCGCACCGTGCTCTTTGATGAATCATATGAAGTTCGGAAACTCTTTTCTATGAATGACACCTCCTTCAAGAAGGAACTCTATCGTCTGGCGGTTATGGAACTCCCCTTTACAAAGTTCTACGGAAGCTATGTGGATACTCCTGCCGAACAAGCTGGCGGTGGCAATGGAGATGTGGATGCCCCAATGGAGGCCGCCGGTCTCTCCGACGGCGTCGTGCGCCAGAAACTCCGCGATGGGCGCTGGGCGAGAATCTTCTTTGAGACCGAAGATGGTCCCTCTGGCTTCCTCAGCCCTTTCTGGCCTGCCGAATTCACCATGGATTCTGTCCGCTATCTGTCCCCCTTTCAGGCCTTTGAATACCAGCGCGCTACTGAGGCCGGCCAGGAGGGCCTCAAGAAAAATATCCTACAAACTCGCTCAATACGCACAATTCGCTTCCTTACAACGAAACTGGAAACACAGCCAAAGGACGTAAAAGGCCTCTGGCTCCGTATTTTTACGGCGACATATCAACAGCACCCCGAGCTCAAGGATAGGCTCCTACAGACGGGGACGGATGCTCTCGTTTTTGCTGACGTTCGCCAGGGCCCATCTGGCACAGGAGTCGGCGAGAGAACCAAGGAATGCCTTGATCCGTCCAAATGGACAGGAGAGAACGCGGTTGGCCTCGCTTTGGAGACGCTCCGCTACCAGTTCCGCGAGGGGTCCGCAAAGGAGGCGGCCGTTGATGAGGCGCCGACGGAAGCCGTGATAACGGAGGAGCAACAGGAGAAGGCCAAGGTGGGGGCGATTATTGGAGGAAGACGGCGATTTTTTTCCAAAGGGCATTAACCCTGGAGAGGATACGGCTTGATTGTTCCCTCATTCGCGTCACAATTCACCTCCTTTGCCGTATATCCATAACAGACCCCGTTTTTATCACGATATGTGCGGGTCTCTACGTTAGACGGGTGCGGATATTCATAAATGGTCCGAGGGTCCGTCTTATACAGAGTCAAAAGATAATATCCAACGGCAAGACCCGCTATGAAAGGTAGTATGCGAAAATGCTTAAACATTGATGCCAGCTAATGCTAGGAAAGAAAGGAAGTATCATTAGAAATGTTCGGGTTCGTAAAATCTGAAAAATACTCTCTCGCCTTCAGTTTCATTGTTGGTGTTGGAATTATGGCGGTTCTAAAACCGGCGTGTAGAGACCTGGACTGTACCAAGAAGAAGGGCGCGAACCCGGAAGAGGTTCTCAAATCCACGTATCAGATTGGAAGTAAGTGTTATCAATTCGGAACGCGTCATACTGAATGCGTGGCAGAGGGCGTGATTGAAGCGTTTGAAGCTACCCGATAGGTGATTAGCGCGAGATTCCGTGAAAAATCTTTCAATACCCCATTTCAGAAATGAGTACGCTACTTTCAGACTTAGATTCCTCCCCCTCTGGGTCCTCAAAGGATGGTGACCTCGTGGATCAGATTCTAAAGGAAATGAATGGTCCCCCGCTGCCTTCCACTCCGGCAATGATCCCGGCACAGATGTCAAACACCGCCGTTAATTCGTATAGCATGGCGACAAACTCGGCCACGGCGCATGTAATCGGTGGGGCGCACCCTACGCCGGCGGATTTTGCCGCGGCGATGCACAGTGGTCCCAGCGCCTCCTCCAATTTTGGTGGAAACGGTGGTGGTGGTGCCCCTTACCAGGAACCTCCTCCTCCGGCTATACAGCAGTATCGCCCCCCTAAGAAGTCCTACGTACAGCGCTTTATGGAGGAATTCAAGATTCCCCTCCTGGTTTCCATTATCGTCTTCGCGTTCTCTCTCCCGGTCGTGAATTTCCTATTTGCCCACTATCTCCCGTCAATGGTTCTATCTACAGGACAGCTGACAACCATCGGTCTTATGATTAAGTCTCTTGGGGCGGGCGGCGCCTTCTGGATTCTACAGCGTGTAATTGTTCCGCTGTTAGCACTTTAGTTCCCACTATAATTAGAAAACATCGTAGGATGAAGGTAAAAATGGAAATCATTTTGTCGTTTCTGGCGGCTCTATTCGCAATGTATTCATTCCCGACTGGATACCTCGCCCTGACTGCCGTTTTGACGATTGTGGCCTTCTGTGTGACGGAATCGCATGACGCCGTCTTGGGTACCCTGGTGGTAATGATATTTTTGCGCGTGATAACGACCGTGTTAGAGCCTACAAGCTCCAAGCCGAGTTATGGTGCCATCGGTGGGCCCGTCGGTGGACCCGTTGTGGGCGTTGTAGAGGGCTTCCAGCCGAGAGACCCGGTCAGCATTCACCAGAGACTCGCGGAGGATAAACAGGTGGCCCCGAAGGTTGATAAAATCTTCGGAGTCCTGGAATCTCCGAATATCCTGAATTCTCTACAGATTTCTGGAATACCCGACGGAGAGCAGGGGGCTTCGTCTAAAACGATGCCGGCGGTACCTGGGGCCTATGAGACAATTCGTACTCCGGCGGAAGGAATTGTGCCGAATATCTTTTCGCAGGATATCACGCCCAGAGGAAATCCGTACCTGAATAATGGACCGGATAATCTGGCCATTGACACGGCGCTCGTCAAGAGCGGGACGAAGTTACAGGGTGGAGCCGATATCGCGGGAGTATCGGTTGGCGGCGGTGCCGCCGTGTAAAGGAGCAGACTCCAAAGATTAATCTCTCAAAGTGAGTAATCTTTAGAATCAAGTCATTATAGGAAGGAAGAAATGGTGCGAGTTTCGTCCAAATGTCCGCCTGGCGTTCTTTGTTTATCGCCTGGAATAATATTTTTTGGAATTATAATTATAATAGGATTTATCGCAATTCTTGGAAATGGTGGGAAAACGACGATGAACGCGCCGTATCAGCCGCCAGAACCCCCCGTAGTGAATGTCCAAGTTCGCTCCGATTCAGGAGGGGATGACCGCTTCACACGTGCCCCGAAACCGGAACGGAATTGGGTAGCCACTCCAGACCTTTCTGCCGTTTGGAGTTCTTCTACGCAGACTCTTCCCGCAATTCCGACGCGGGGAATTCCGGAATCGTACCAATCTATGGGAATTCTGAAAACGGAAGATGGGGAAATTCTCCCTCTCTACGGCCGAAGAACCGCCTCCCGGTCTGATAGATTCCAGTATTATACGAGAACGGACACCTACAATCCGGTTCAACTTCCGCTTGAACATAAGCGGAGAAATTGCCAGGATGATGTCGGCTGTGAGGAATTATATGACAGAGATGCGGTAAAGATTTCGGCGACAGGGAAAAAGGGGGAGGTGACAATTTACAGATTTTCCGGCCCTACCTACATTCCTTGAACCCTCTCGCTGCGCTTCAACTCTTTTAGAAATTGGCACTGACCGGTAGAGTCACGGGATGGCATCAAATTCCTGCCCGACGGGAAGTTTACAGGGATTTCCACTTCCTGCAGGGTTTAATATATCATCATCCACCTACAAAGATGCTGCAAATCACCCGCTAAATATAAGTTTTACATGGGGAACCCGGGCAAATATACCGAACTTTACCTATAGTGGCTCAGGTGAGGTTGACCATGTTGTGAATGATACTGGAACATCTCTGACATATAATAATTCCCTATATACACTTGGTTCCATACAGCTCACATCACCCACACATAATGCCTGGCTGGTTCCTTCCACCCTGGAAGTGACCAAAATAAATAATGTAGAAGATGTCATAATGACGTATCAACTGGATACATTTACTCAAGTTGGTGCCAATGATCCTAAATACATCATACTTGTGAATCCTATATTAAGAATTGATAGTGCAATAGGAAATCCAGTATATCTTACTAATCTGGCAAATGCTACCGCCAGCCCTGTAACTCTGGAGGGACTTTTTCCCTATCGGTCCGGTAAGAACTATGTCTATTACACGACGTGTGTCCCTGGAGCCAGTCTTCAGGATACCTATAAAAATATTCTCGTAATATTGAATACACAGGGAACACTTGTATCCAGTAGTCTTATGACAAATATTAAAACAAAATATAATAGTTTTTCCCAAGGAAATTATCCGAATTATATTCCCCTCGCCACATTTTCTATTCCGTCTTCTACGACGTCGCACGTGACCAGTCTAGAAGGATTTCAGTCATCCACTAGCGCGGGAGTATCTAATCCGGCCACTGCAGTGACCGTAACGCCTCCATCCACAACAACCGCATTCAATTCAATGAAATGTGTCCCGTTTGACCCTGAGAAGAATCTGACAAAGGATGGTACAATTGTGATTGATACGGCATCTGGAACCCCGTTTATGTTAAATCCTGATATAACCGCTGAGAAGAAGCGCGATATTCTGGGGGCCTTGACAAATCTGGATGGAAGTCCGAAATATCCGAATGCGGCTGGATTATCGGACGAAGATGCCACCAATAAATATTTACAAATTCTTCCTGATACTGCAAGAAGAACTCGGAAAAGTGAATTTACAACAACCCATACTGGAACAATTCCATTCACCAATGTTGAAAAAACACTGGCGGCATTCTGTGGAATTATTGGCATCGTCATTCTTATTTTGCTCTTTATCAACTTTTTAGGATTGGTAAAAGGGAACCAAACATTGGTCACGGATGCCTGGCCGTTTATTGAATTTTTCGTATTCAATGTTGGATTATTTATAGCTGGGTTCATTGTTGGTTATTTTACATTGCCGGCGAGTTGCCCAGGAAGCTCCTAAACAACATAGCCAGTCTTCATAAATCTACTGGCCATTTCCGCAGCAGAATGAGTATCCTCTGTCGGGATAACATGCTTCTCATCTATGGATAGGCCAACCTTGTGAAAGGAATCCGACTGTCCCTCGGATGTCGGCTCAAAGGCATACTCCTCAGAAGAGGGAGTCTCATGCTCGGGATGCACTTCTCCATCTATAAGGTCTGCCGCGGGAACCAATAATGCCGAAATGGGTGCCATATTCGTTCCATTTATGGACGTAGCAAATTCAGCCTTTTCTATTCTCGCCAAGGCCCGCTTCCGATTCTCCAGAAAGAGCGAACCGGCGGCCAAGAAAAAGGTCAGTGACAAGACCGCATCCACGCGTAATAGATAGATGTTCGCGGCAAGAATCGCGAACACTGTCACGTAATTCCCAACAAGCAGATTCACCGCCGATGTAGGCAGCCAGGGGGTCGCTATAAAAACTACCAGGCAGAGTACAATATACCCCATGATATTCTTTTTCATTTGGTTCTCTAGTATCTGCAGAGATTCCTTGTAGCCCGCAGCGACGAGGCAGACCCTTTAGAAAAAATTGACCAAGGGGGCGCCCATCCTGGGCTCTAAAGTATTCATGGAATCATCCTCTGCAAAGATTCTCACCCACCGCGGTTATTCCATTCTGAAATCGGCTCTGACCGAAAAGCAGGCCGACAAGATTCGCTCGGATCTTACGGTATGCCCCAAACTCAACAATAAATTCGCATCGCCCGCACTTCAAGCCGGACTTACGTTTAAACTCTTCAAAGAATCGGCGACGCGGTGGTATCTTCCCAGGTTCTACGGAGTTGAGACCTTCGGCTCACCAGATACCTCCGTTCTTTCGGAAGGGCTGGATCTCTGTGATGCCGCCGCCAAATTCGGAGGAACGCCCTACCAGTATCAAACGGACATTATCAACGGTTTCCTGACTGCCGGCGCCAATGGCCTTATCTGCGTTCCCTGTGGAAAGGGAAAGACCTTCATGGCCCTCAAGATCGCCGCCAGCCTGAAGAAGAGATTCCTTGTGATCGTGGATAAGGAATTCCTGATGAATCAGTGGCGGGGCGAAATGGCTGCCCTGATGCCTGGACTTCGCGTCGGAATCCTACAGGGAAGCGTATCGCAAATAGAAAATGAGATGGTATATCCAAAAGACCCTACCCTTCCTGAACTAAAACTGATGGCAAAAAATGCAGGGTTGAAAACGAGTGGAACTAAACCGGAACTTATCGCCCGCCTAACAGAGGCAAATATCAAGATTAAGGGCGACGCCGAGGAAATCCAATATGACTGTACAATCTGTATGATTCAGACACTCTGTGGAAAGGAATTCAGCGATACCACCTTTAGAAACTATGGCTTCACCATCTTTGATGAATGCCACCACCTGGGAGCCCAGCATTTCTCCAAGACTCTCCAGAAGGTCCAGACGAAATGTATGCTGGGGCTATCCGCAACACCGACACGAGAAGATGGCCTGACGAAGGTCTTCTTCTGGTTTCTTGGAAAACCGGTCTATTGGGAAAAGCAGCGGGAACCGGATCCGACCGTGGAAGTCCTGTCCATCCTTGTGAAATCGGATGAGCCCGAATATAATACGGTTCCGCGAGATTGGAAAGGTGAGCCGGTCATGGCGCGGCTTCTCGGCAATGTCCTTGGGTGTAGCGAACGAACGGATGAAATCATTCGGCAGATTGTAGAGCTGTGTGCCGATTCAAGGCGGCGCGTCCTCGTCCTCTCGGAGCGAATTGGGCATCTGGAGGAGATTGAACGCCGTCTTGGCCTGGCCTTGAAGAAGCCCACGATTTCCTATTACATTGGCGGGATGAAGGAGGCAGTGCGCGAGGCAGGCGCGGCCTCAGCGCAAGTGTTACTTGCCTCTTATGCAATGGCATCAGAGGCAATGAACATTAAGACACTCAATACGGTGATCCTGGCATCAC
>Ga0118677_10007307_pt1 | contig 18300 bp, 16 predicted proteins | sample AliMusrvi5mmetaG_FD_86154 | JGI IMG/M metagenome (GOLD analysis project Ga0118677, IMG submission 86154) | reverse complement strand
GATCCATTCAACCAATAACAGGAACATGTCCAAGGCAGCAAAGGAAATGAACACAACAATATTTGTGAAAAACGCGCCCTCCTATTCCGGACTTGGATTTGGCGGGGAAGGGTTTGCAACATTGACAATCGCAACGCCTACAGGCGAGGGTCTAACCAGCGCGATCAGCTTTACGCGGAAAAGGCGCTGCGTTTTGAAGGGTGATTTTAGAATTATATGAGTATCATTGAACAGGTGTTTGAAGCCGGTGTAGTGGGCGCAGGCGGGGCCGGATTCCCCACACATATAAAGATAGACTGCAAGGCAGACTGGGTGATTGCAAACGGTGCGGAATGCGAGCCATTGCTGCGGGTTGACCAGCAGGTGATGGTGCGCCACGCAAAGGAAATTGTTTGCGGCATGCAGGCTGTGATGGCGCATACCGGCGCAAAGCATGGTGTGATTGCCACTAAGGCACACTATGAAGATGCTACCCGTGCCTTGGAAAAAGAAATAGCCGGAACGGGAATTACGCTGCACCTGATGAAGAGCTATTACCCGGCCGGGGATGAGCAGGAGATTGTATATGAAGTCACGGGGCAGGTGGTGCCCACCGGAGGTTTGCCTCTGGACGTGGGTTCGGTTGTGGTGAATGTAAGCACACTTGTAAACATTTGCAGTGCGTTGCAGGGAATTCCGGTGACAGATAAATATGTAACGGTTGGAGGGGCGGTTGCTCATCCTGCTACAGTAAGCGTACCCATAGGGACGCCCATACGGCTTCTGTTGGACGCGGCCGGTGGTATGACGCGGGATTGTTCACTCATCATAGGCGGACCGTGTATGGGGTTCGTAACGGATGATATGGATACCGTGGTTACCAAAACAACGGGCGGGGTGCTTTGTATTCCAAAAGAACATTCGTTGCTGCGGCAAAAGCAGAGCGGTGCACTCTGGCTCTCGTGCAAACATTCAGCAATAGAGTCAACGAACCGGTCTATTACTTGTATAAAACACAACCTGCTGCGGGGGCACACAGAAGACCTCGGGAGGTACAACGGATCGGGATAGATAATCCGGGGCAGTGATACTGTGGGCGGTATGGTGTATATCAGTGTACAACGGGTAATTGTATGGTTACGATTGTCCCTGTACCTTTGTTGCTGGTAATGGCTATCGTGCCGTCATGAGCAGTCACGATATTCTTGCATAAACTTAAGCCCAATCCCGTGCCTTTTGTTTTCGTTGTAAAAAAGGGATCAAAAATCTTGTCGAGCGTTGCCTTATCAATACCGGAACCGTTGTCGTTTATAATGATCTCGATATGCTCTGCATCAACCCGCGCATCAATGGCAATCCTTCCTGTCCGGGATTCAACGGCGTCGGCGGCGTTGTTGAGAAGGTTCATGAATAATTCTCTCATTTGCAGCTGATCGGCGTTCAACAGGATGTGCGGCTGTGATGGGAACTCTTTGATGATTGTTATCAGTTTTGATGCAAGTCTTCCGTCAACGATGTCCAAACATTCATTAAGCAAATCCTGCAAATAAAAAGTTTCGCGCTTTAAAGGTTTTACGGCCGAATAATGCAAAAGATCGTTTATGATAAGATTGCTTTCGGAAATTTTGTTCTCGATGGTTGTCGCCAGCATATCAATTCTTTCCAATAGATCAGGGTCTTTTCTTTTGAGAATAGCAGTGGTGATTTGTATGGCAGTCAGCGGGCTGCGCAGCTCATGAGCAACCGTTGCGGCAAGGGTCCCTATGTCAGAGAGCCGTTTTGCCTGATTTAATTTTTCGTTGGCATTCACAAGCTCGGCTGTTTTTGAATGAATCAAATTTTCAAGTTTTTTCTTGTCAGTGGTAAGTATGGTATGTGCCAGTTTCTGCTCTGTAATGTCCGTGATAGCGACAAGGCATTGCCGTTTGTCGTTATTAGTTGTATTTTCCGCGCAACTAATCTTAAATTGAAGATTAAAAGGGGCATCCTCGGGATGTGCAATGTTGATCTCTAAGACCTGGGGCGCTTGGGTTTCATAGACATGCTGCAGGCAGGACAAGAATGATTGGCGCTCGTCAATCGGCAGGAAAACTTGGAGTCTCCTGTTGACAACGGCGCTTCGTTCCACACCGAATAACATACACCCCGCATAATTGATTTCAGTCACCATCCCGGTATCGTCAATAGTGCAGTACCCGATGGGGGCGTAATCATACAGGTATCGGTATTTGTTCAGCGCCATCTCCGTTGTGTGCCGCGCCTCTAAAAGCTCGTCATTTTGCATCTCAAGCTCAATTTTATGCACTTCGAGCTCGTGGACAGCTTTTACTAAATCTATGCTGATCTTCGCGCTGGTCGCAGGTTTTTGCGAACGCAACAACTTTTCAGCGAGTGCACGGAGTGAATTTTTCGCGGGAGCGTTCATACATGCCCTCCTTTGACTTCGGTAACTTCATCGAAAGCTAAGAGTATCATGTCCGTTTTTTTATCCTCACTCATGACCCGGCGCGCGTTTAAAATCAACTTTTTATGGCCCAAAGACCGGAAATCATCTTCAACGATATAATCCTTAAAATTCTTGTTTTTGTCGAGTACCTCGTGCAGAATAGTGCGCAGCTGCTGAATATCCCATCGTCCCCCCTCGATATGGTACAGGAATTTTGATATGACGCGTGCGGGCGTGGTTCTAAATAATGTGTAGAATGCATGGTTTGCCGACAAAATATTGAGGTTAGTATCCAGTACTATCAACGCTTCCCGGACAGTATCTACGATGCCTTCTGCGTATAACCGCGCCGCAAGCAGTTTTCCTTCCAGTTCCTTTTCAAGGGAAATATCGGTAAAAGTAAAAACGACGCCGTCAATGCGGTTGTCGATAGTTCTATACGGGAGAATACGCATGATATACCAATGATTGTCGTTTGTTTGAACCTGGGTTTCAAAACGCACAAGATTTGCCAATACTTCACGGGAGTTCTTGATAATCCCGTCATAGCGCAGATTCATGGCAATGTCCGTTATTGGCCGTCCGATATCCGTCGGTATAAGGCTCATGATTTGCGCCACGCTCGGCGTAAAACGCTTTATGCACAGGTTGTTGTCTAAAAACAGTGTGGCGATAGCGGTGCTGTCCAAGAGATTCTTCATGTCATTGCTCGTCAGTGTCAGCTCGCCAATTTTTTCCTGGTATTCGCTGTTGATAGTCACCAGTTCTTCGTTAAGCGACTGCATTTCCTCTTTAGATGTTGTCAGTTCCTCGTTGGTGCTTTGATGCTCTTCATTTATTGACTGCAGTTCCTCGTATGCCGACTTATGTTCTTCAGTGGTTTGCTCCATGGCGGTACGCGTCTTAAGCAGTTGATCCTTGGTGCTTTTTAGTTCTTTTTCAAGTTGAACCAAAAGGAGATGCTCTTTGCCCGGAGGCAGCATCTTTATCTTGTGCGTGTCGGTCTCTTTTAAAAAAGATTTTTCCTGAAACACCACCAGCAGTGACCCGCGGGGATGTCCATGGGGCTGCAGCGGTTCAACGATCAAGTCGATGGACCGGTAACCGCCGGTCACTTTTATCGGCAAATCGTGCATCATGACCTTTTTGTTGTCCGTACCGGCAGAATGTATGGCGCCGTAGAGTTCGGGACGAATTGCCTCGTGCACCATTTCAAAAATACTCATGGTTGGCTGACCCACGGGAAGCTCAAGATATTTGCCGGTTTTCCCGGTGATTAAGAGTACATTGCCTTTTGCATCCACCACGACCGAGGGGGGGGTGAACGATTTCAGCAGCAGGCGGTTGGTGGTTTCAACCATACTTTCGTTCGTTTGCGTTGTTGGCTGTTTTGATCTGCCGCTCTCAGGCAAGACAGTCGACGCTAAATCTGTGTCAAAATGCCTGAGCAGGCTGTTGGACGCTATCGCACTTTTGCTTCGTTTGAATATCTTAAAGCGAGCGTCGAACGGGGTGAAATACTCTGCTAATTCACCGGTGCTTTCAGCGGTTCCCAAAAAGAGAATGCCTCCGGGATTGAGTGAATAATGGAACAAAGAGATGACTCTCTGTTGCAGTTTCGCGTTCATATAAATAAGAAGATTTCTGCAGGAAAGCAGGTCAAGGCGCATAAAGGGGGGGTCTTTGTGCACATCGTGTTCCGCAAATATCACCATGTCTCTGATTTCACGCTTTACGCAATATTTGTTATCTTTAAAAATAAAGTACTTGTTGAGCCGATCCTGCGAAACATCGCCGCGGATGGCGGCGGGATAGCACGCTGTTCGTGCTTTGTCTATGGATTCCCGTTTGATGTCAGTCGCGTAAATCTGAATCAATCCGATGCGGTTTAATTTGTCAAAGTATTCTTTGATTAAAATGGCTATTGAGTAGGCCTCTTCACCCGTCGAACAGCCGGGGACCCAGATACGCACCGGGCTATCCAATGTTTTTGTTTTAAGAACCGGGGCAAGCGCTGCGCGCAACGATTCAAATCCTTCAGCATCCCTGAAGAACTTGGTGACGCCAATGAGGAGTTCTTTGAAAAGTATATCGATTTCCGACCGGTTTGTCTGCAGAAACAATACATAGTCGGAAATATTGCGGATATCATTTACTTCCATCCGGCGCTCTATCCTGCGATTGAGGGTAGTTTTTTTATATGCGGAAAGATCGTGGCCGGTATGATGGCGTACCAGAAGAAGTATCTTCTGAATTGCATTGGTGGTCGCGTCATAAGTGGTAGTTGCTTTCCATTGAGCGGATAACAACAAATTCTTTGCGAACCGCATTAATTTTATCGGCATATCCTTGATCGCCAGCACGGCATCAACAATCCCGGTACTGATGGCGCTGGTCGGCATCCCGTCATATTTTGCCGTTTCCGGGTCCTGAACTATCACCATCCCCAAATTTTTCTTGATTGCCAGAATCCCTTTTGTACCGTCAGATCCCATACCCGAGAAAAGAATGCCCGCCGCCCAAGAGCCGCGGTCCTCGGCTAAACTGCGAAAGAAATAATCTATGGGCAGGTGCAGTCCGTCCGTTTTCATGGGGTCGAATAATTGGAATTTTCCGTTGAGCATGGCAATGTCTTTGTTGGAGGGGATAATATACACCGTATTGCGCAGAATCTTCATGTTTTCTTGCGCCTGCAATACTTTCATCGCCGTATCGCGCTGGATCAGTTCGGGCATTGATCCTTCGCGGGACGGGTCAAGATGGGCGACAATGACAAATGCCATCCCGCTGTCGGGCGGCATAATTTTAAAGAATTGCTCAAAGGCCTCAAGCCCTCCCGCCGACCCGCCGATACCGACGACCGGGAACATGGTGATTTCAGAAGATGCAACGGGAATGTTTTTCTTTGTGCGAGCTTTTACAGCCGGGGTGGTGCGCCGAGATTTTGATTTTTTGTTCGCTTGTTTTTTCATTGAGTGGTCTCTTTAGTTGTCCGTTCGCCTACGACATTTACCGATATATTATAGCTAATTGATTTCTGGGTAGTCAAGACGGGATGAAGTGGGGGCAGCGCTGGTGGTCTTGACAACGCAAATAGTATCGTGGTATAATGTTAGCACTTACAGCAATAGAGTGCTAAAAATAACTTTAAAGGTACCAGATGAGACAAGTTAATCCGGTTGTCGTCAAAGAACGGAAAAAGAGGATTCTTCAGGCAGTTATCCATCAGTTTATCAAGACCGGCCGGCCGGTAGGGTCAAATTTGTTGACTGAGGATTACAGCTTTGATTTGTCCCCGGCGACTATACGGAATTTGATGGCGGAACTGGAAGAAGAAGGGTATCTGACCCATCCGCACACCTCTTCCGGCCGGACGCCGACCGATAAAGGGTACCGCAATTATGTTGATTCGTTGCGCGAAATCCAGCGCTTAGTGCTTGATGAAGAAGACCGCATCCGCAGTGAATATGATGTGCGCATCCGGGAACTGCAGGACATGCTGGTTCACACCAGCCGTATTTTATCGGGATTATCGCAGTACACCGGCTTCATTGTGACGCCGAACATTGACAAAAATCTTCTCCAGCACCTGGAACTGGTAAAAATAGCTGAAAACAGGATTTTGGTGGTCCTGGTAACCACAACCGGGCTGGTAAAACATAAAATTGTTGAGTCCCCGGTTTCCGCTGAAAAGCTGGAAGTCCTGACTCGGATGCTCAATGCCAAATTGCGGGGGATGTCGCTTATCGATGCTAAACGGCAGATTATTGCTGAACTGGATGTTATGGAACGCCAGGAAAAGGAATTGATGGCCCTGGCGCAAAGTTTGGGCCGTGATCTCTTTACCATTGAAGAGGACATATATATTGATGGGGCGGCAAGCGTCATGACGCTGCCGGAGTTCCATGATTACGAGCCGATGCGCTGTTTATTGCGGCTTAACGATAAAAAAGGTTTGCTGCGGCAGGTTCTTGATGACGATCACAGTACGGGGGAAGTCAAGGTGCTCATCGGTTCCGAGGCCTCGTGCGCAGAATTTAAAGATTTGAGTTTGGTGACATCGGTGTATAAGGACGGGGACACCCCCATCGGCGTGCTGGGTATCATCGGTCCCAAACGGATGGAATATCCCAAAATGATGGCCTTGGTCAGAGCGGTGTCGCATATCGTCAACACCATGCTCGCAAAAAAAGACAATGATGAAGGAGGCATGAGTGGACATAGATGATTCGATAAACAGCGTCAGTGACGACGCGCGCGACGATAAAGTCGCTGAACTGGATATACTCAGGCAGTCGCTTGAAGACAAAAAGAAGCAATCGGACGACTATTACGATCAGCTTTTGCGCATGAAAGCGGAGTTTGACAATTACCGCCGCCGGACGGAAAAAGAACGCTCGACGCACATTTCCTGGGGCAAAGAAGAAATTTTGCTTAAACAGGTAAGTATTCTTGATATTCTGGAACAGGCGCTGGCAAGCACCAAAACTTCGATGAATGTTGAAAGTATACTGCAGGGATTGGAAATGATCACCCGGGAATTCGTCCGGATGCTTTCCAGCGAGGGGATAACGGAAATGGAGTGTGCCGGCAAGCAGTTCGATCCAGCCTTGCACGAAGCGTTTGAACAGGTGGCAAGCGATCAGCCGGAGGGAACTATTGTTGCGGTGCTTCAGAAGGGGTATATGATGAACGGGCGGGTGGTTCGTCCGGCGCGGGTGCAGGTAGCCGCGGTGCAGGTGGCAGACAGTACTATTGAGTGATGCAGACGCGCTATAAGCGCATATTAACAAAGAAACCGTTACTATTAAACAGGAGGAGAGTATCATGGCAAAAATCATTGGAATCGACTTAGGGACATCAAATTCGGCCGCGGCGGCAATGGAAGGCGGCAAGGCCACTATTATTCCGTCAGCGGAAGGAACGACGCTTGGCGGGAAAGCGTTTCCCTCGTATGTGGCGTTTACCAAAGACGGACAGTTGCTTGTGGGTGAACCCGCCCGCCGGCAAGCGGTAACCAACCCCGAAGGAACTATTTCCGCGTTTAAGCGGAAAATGGGGCAAGATTTCAAATACAGCATTCACGGCAAGGAGTTCACGCCTCAGCAGTTGTCGGCGTATATCCTGCAAAAAGTTAAACGGGACGCGGAAGCGTATCTCGGCGAACCGATAACCAAAGCCGTTATTACGGTACCCGCATATTTCAACGACCATCAGCGTCAGGCGACCAAAGATGCCGGCGCGATAGCCGGGCTGGAAGTCGTGCGTCTTGTCAATGAACCGACCGCGGCGGCGCTGGCGTACGGTATCGATAAAGGCGGCAAGGAACAGAAAATACTGGTGTTCGATCTCGGCGGCGGAACGCTCGATGTTACCGTCATGGAAATGGGTGCCGAAGGCACATTTGAAGTACTCTCGACATCCGGCGACACTCAGCTCGGCGGTACCGACATGGACAACGGGCTTCTTGACCATGTAGCCGAACAGTTCCGCAAGGAAACCGGCATTGACCTGCGCTCCGATAAAATGGCGGTTCAACGGTTGAAAGAAGCAGTTGAAAAAGCAAAAATTGAACTTTCAAATGTTTTGGAAACCGACTTGAATTTGCCGTTCATCACCGCTGATGCCTCAGGCCCGAAACATCTTACCATGAAGCTTTCCCGGGCGACGCTCGACAACATCGTGCGGCCTATCGTGGAACGGTGCAAAGGTTCGATTGACCGGGCTGTCACCGATTCAAAGCTCAGCAAGGAACAGATTGCGCGCATCATTTTAGTCGGCGGCCCGACTCGGATGCCGATTGTTCAGAAATTTGTGGAAGAATATATCGGAAAAAAAGTTGAAGGCGGCATAGATCCGATGGAGTGCGTGGCGCTGGGCGCTGCCATTCAAGCCGCTGTTCTGACCGGCGAGGTCAAAGACATTCTTTTGCTGGATGTGACTCCGCTGACGCTGGGCGTTGAAACAATGGGCGGCGTGCGCACCGCGATTATCGACCGCAACACGACGGTCCCGACGAAGCGTTCGCAAGTGTTTTCAACCGCGGCAGAAAATCAGCCCTCGGTAGAGATACATGTCCTTCAGGGCGAGCGGCCGCTGGCAAAAGACAATGTGTCCCTCGGCAAGTTTTTTCTCGACGGTATTCCGCCGGCACCGCGCGGCGTTCCGCAGATTGAAGTGACCTTCGACATCGACGCCAACGGCATTCTGCATGTACTGGCGAAAGATCTCGGCACTAATAAGGAACAGTCCATCAGGATTACTTCATCGACAAAACTTTCCAAAGAGGATGTCGAGAAATTCGTCAAGGAAGCAGAGAAATATTCCGCTGACGACAAACAGCGCAAAGAGGAGATTGAGGTCAGAAATGAAACCGACAACCTTGTCTACTCGACAGAAAAAAATATGAAAGAGCACGGCGATAAAATAGCCGGCGACGAACGCCTTGCTGTCGAACAGGCGCTTACCTCCACCAAAGACGCGCTTAAGGGCACGGATATCGAAGCCATCAAAAAATCAAAAGAGGCGTTGACCACGGCGTCGCACAAACTGGCGGAAGTCATTTACCGCGAGGCGCAGAAGAAATCGGCGCCCGGGCAGGAAAATCCTCAGGCAGGGGCGGAGCAGTCCGCTGAATCGCCCGAGCAAAAGAATGACGCCAATGTAGTCGACGCCGAAGTGGTTGACGAAAAAAAGAATTAATGGTCTGCTGTATATAAAATCCTCGTGCCCTGGAGAACTGGGGCGGGAGTGGCGCTATGCGTTTTAAAAAGGATGTATTGTGAAACGGGATTATTATGAAGTGCTCGGCATCAATAAAAATGCCGGAGTAGACGAGATAAAATCTGCCTACCGGAAACTTGCGCTGAAATATCATCCGGACAAAAATCCGGGTGACAAATCATCGGAAGAAAAGTTTAAAGAGATAAACGAGGCATACGAAATGATTTCCGACGCGGGCAAACGGGTGCAGTATGACCGGTTTGGTCACGCCGGCGTCGGCACCGCTTCGCCTCCTCCCGGCGGCGGTGGTCAGGGATATGGAGACGCCGCTGATTTTTCCGACATAGGCGATATATTCGGCGATATGTTTGGCGATGTTTTCAAAGGCGGGCGCGGTGGCGGACGGGGGCAGCGTCGCGAGAAATCGTCCCGCGGCAGGGATTTGCAGTTCGACTTGGAACTCTCGCTTGCTGACGCTTTCACGGGAGCGGAAGTTCCTTTACAGATACCGCGCCAGGAGCCCTGCAGCGCGTGCGGCGGCAGCGGCGCAAAGACGGGGACTTCCTCGAAAACATGTACCCAGTGCAAAGGAGCCGGACAGGTTCGCTATAGTCAGGGGTTCTTTGCTTTCAATCAGGCATGTCCCCGTTGCAACGGGGAAGGTCAGATAATCGAAAGTCCGTGCCCTTCTTGTCGCGGCGCGGGGACCACAAAAACAACGCATAAAGTTACCGTTCGCGTACCGGCCGGTGTTGACCAGGGGACATCTCTCCGTATAACCGGAGCCGGCGACGCCGGTCCCAAAGGGGGGACGCCCGGCGACCTCTATGTCGTCATTCATCTCAAAAAAGATGCCCGATTCACGCGCGAGGGCGATGATCTGTATGCGGAGTCGCCGGTTAGTTTCACCGTCGCGGCGTTCGGTGGCGATATTTCACTCGACACCCTTGACGGTTCGGTTACCCTCAAAGTGCCCCCCGGGACACAGCCGGGGACTGTTTTTCGCGTTAAGGACCACGGCTTTCCCAAGCTTGGCCGCCGGATAAAAGGCGACCTTTTTGTTAAAGTTACGGTAGCCGTACCCAAAACCCTCACCGACAATCAAAAAACCGCATTGCGGAACTTCGCCCAATCGATGGGGGAATCCACCCCCGCGGGTTCAGACACTATTTTCAAAAAAGTTTTTAAATAATCGTTGTCTGTCATAAAAGCATGGTGTTAATCCCGCATCCCTGCTACTGTTTGTTTTGGAGAATCTATGCCGCATTTTTTTGTGTTGCCGGAAAATATTCTTGACGGTGTTTTTCGTATAACGGGGGACGAAGCGCATCATCTGGCAACGGTGCGCCGCTGTCAGCCCGGCAGCACGCTGCATCTTTTTGACGGCACAGGCAAAACATATAGAGGAACGATTACGGTGGTTGCTCATAATGAACTGACGGGGACTCTCGTCGAGGAGCAATCCGCCCCGGGCCCCGTTGTTGATATCCGACTCTATAATGCTGTCCCCAAGGGGGAACGATTTGATTGGTTGGTTGAAAAGGCGGCAGAATTGGGCGTGACGGCGCTGATTCCGATAATAACGGAACGCAGCGTTGTCAAAGATATTTCATCCGCCAAGCATGATCGTTGGAACCGGCTGTCTCGTGCCGCCAGTGAGCAGTCCGGCCGGCGGGATATTATGCGCGTTGAAGCGCCTATCTTGTTTGATGCCGCCCTCAGCCAAGTTGTTTCGTCTACCGTTGGCGTCATTCCCTGGGAAGGCGAAGAAACCACGGCGATGCGGGAAATCCTTCCGCGTATCCATCCGGGAGCGGCAGTCGCTATTTTTGTCGGTCCGGAAGGCGGATTCACCAGTCAGGAAATAGTGCGTGCTTCATCACAATCCATTATGCCGGTTACCCTTGGAAAAAATATCTTGCGTGTTGAAACTGCCGGAATCCTCGCCACCATTCTCGTCATGAACCTCGCCGGGCGCTATCAGTGAAAACGGCATATATTCACACCTTCGGATGTAAAGTAAATCAATTTGACTCACAAGTGATTCGCGAACATTTCTCAGCGCTCGGGTACCATTTTGCGCAGGAGCCCGAGGAAGCCGATACGATTATCCTCAATTCCTGCACCGTTACCTCCGCGGCGGACCGTCAATGCCGTTCATTAATCCGGAAAATAACCGCCGCCAATCCCCGTGCGCGTATTTTGCTTGCGGGTTGTTACGCACGGCGTTCCGGGGGCGAGCTGCTGACCGAATTCCCTCAGCTCGAATTGCTGGATACGGCCTCTTTCCTCGATAAATCAATTGCCTCATTTGCGGAACATTCTCGGGCGTTTCTGAAAATTCAGGATGGATGTGATGCGTTTTGCTCGTATTGCATCGTTCCGTTCGTGCGGCCGGTTTTATGGAGCCGCCCCGTCAGCGATATCATCAGTCAGGTGCGCGCCCTCGTCAAGCACGGATATCCCGAGATTGTCCTGACGGGCGTTCATTTAGGAAAATATCGCGGCGGTCTTGTGCCGGTTCTTGAAGCTATTCTTGGCGTTGCGGGAAATTTTCGCCTGCGGTTGTCGTCGCTTGATGTCAGCGAGGTTACCGATGGTCTGGTTGCGTTGATGCGTAACAACCCCGCGCGTATCTGCCGGCATCTGCATATTCCTCTGCAGTCAGGTTCACCTGCTGTTCTCGCGCGCATGAAACGGTCGTATACCGCTGAAACATTTTTGCGCACGGTGGAAAAAGTGCGAGAACAGTTGCCGGATATTGGTATCTCAACAGATGTTATTGTGGGTTTTCCCGGCGAGACGGACGCTGATTTCTCGGCTACCTGCTCAATGGTAGAAAGTATATTGTTTAGCCGTTTGCATGTATTTCGCTATTCGCCGCGTCCGGGGACTGCGGCGGCCGCAATGAAACCGTTGGTTGATGCAAAAACAATACAGGAGCGTTCGCGGATACTGCGTGCAATCGGGGTTGCCCGGGAAGAACGATTCTGGCGCTCGTTTGCGGGAACAAAACGGCCGATTGTTATGGAAGGTGAAAACCATACGGCGCTCACTGATAATTATATCCGCATACAGGTTGATAAAAAAACAGGCTCACAATTCAATGGTATTTTTGAATTATACATTACCGATATCAATGGCAAAGCCTGGGGCAAGTCGTCGCTTTAAAACGATAGTATTAGCAGGGACTTGATAATTAAGTAAATATTGGTTATACTATCTCCTCTTATGGACTGCATTTTTTGCGCTATTATCAAAAAGCAGATTCCAGCTGATGTCGTTTTTGAAAACGACCGGATAGCGGCGTTTCGGGATACCAATCCTCAGGCGCCTGTCCATATTTTGATTGTCCCCAAAAAGCACATCACATCGCTCGATACTATCGACGATGCCGATCAGGCGGTACTGGGTGAAATTCAGATTGTGGCGCGTGATATTGCACGGCGGGAACGGATTGCCGAGATTGGTTACCGTCTGGTTGTCAACTGCGGGATAGCTGCCGGACAGACGGTGCGTCATGTTCATTATCATTTGCTGGGTGGTCGTAAGTTGTTGTGGCCGCCGGGTTGAATCACATAAATTACATTAAATAATTAACAGGAAGGTGGTGTGAATGACATGGTCAATGTACGGGTACGGGAAGGCGAATCAATAGAAGAAGCCATCCGCCGTTTTAAGAGAGAATGTGAACGAAACGGAATCATGCAGGAAATAAAAAAACGCGAGTTCTACAAATCTCCAAGCGTCGTGCGTAAAGAAAAACTGGCAGAAGCGAAACGCAAAATTCGTCGTAAAATGATGAAAGAAAACAGATGGGCGCGGTAATATATACTCCTATGAAAAACGGTAAACAGTCGTTTGTGCTGTTTACCGTTTTTCGTCTCATAGTTGAGAAAGAGGTTGCGCGATGAAACTCAAAGATTTGTTCACCTTTTGTATCGAGCAGGGTATAGCCCAGGATTTGCGCGGCAAAGATGCGGTTCTGGCGGAGCAGAAACGGAAAAATGAACGGTTCGCAAAACTTCCGGCGGACGAAAAAGAAGATTTTGATACTGATACGCTCACCAATCCGTTTGCCGATTCCCGCATATTATTCGGCGATCCTGAGACGGAAGTAAAAACTATTCTCACCGGTATTGATATCGAAACCGCCGAGATCGTTTTGGCGCATACCCTAAAAACCATCGGCAAACCTGTCGACCTGGTGATAACCCATCATCCTGAAGGAAAAGCATACGCAACATTTTATCAGGTCATGGGGCTCCAGTCCGATGTTCTCAATAAATTCGGCGTTCCGATAACCGCTGCGGAATCCCTGACGGATGACCGGATGAAAGAGGTCGGTCGTAAGGTGATGGGGCAAAACCATATGCGGACCGTTGACGCGGCGCGTCTTCTGGGTATTCCGTTTATGTCGGCCCATACGGTTGCTGACAATCATGTGGCTTCATACCTCCAGAACGTATGTGACGAGAAAAAACCGGTTTTTATCGGCGAAATCATAAAATTGCTCAAAGCGATTCCTGAGTACAAAGAAGCGACGGGCAACGGTGCCGGTCCGACCATATTGTCGGGATCAAAAGATAATAAAGCAGGTAAGATATTCGTTGACATGACCGGCGGTACCGAGGGCGCCAAAGAGGCAATAGAGAAATTGGCTGACGCCGGCGTCGGGACTATGATTTGCATGCACATGAGCGACGATCATTTTAAGATGGCCGAGAAATGCCATATCCGTGTTATTATTGCGGGACATATTGCTTCCGATAATCTGGGGGTCAATCTGCTCTTTGATTCTGTGGAAAAGAAATTCGGACCGCTTAATTTCCTTGAATGTTCAGGTTTTCGCCGTATCCGGCGCGCACAGTAAAGAGCCATTGCGGCACGCATGAAGACCCGGCAGCGGTGGTACTTGCAGTGACGGAAACCTTGGATTTATGACTATTTCTCCGCAAACTATAGAAAAGATACGATCGAGCATCGATATCGTTGAGCTGGTCCGGGAGTATATCCCGACGGTCAAGCGGTCGGGGCGCAACTGGAAAGCTAACTGCCCGTTTCATAACGAAAAAACGCCGTCGTTCATGATTAGCCCCGAGAAGGCGATATTCCATTGTTTCGGATGCGGCGCCGGGGGCGATGTTTTCACTTTCGTCATGATGATCGATTCTCTGAGTTGGCCGGAATCGATTCGGAAACTGGCTTCCCGCTGCGGCGTTGTCATCGAGGAAACCACGGCAGAAGTCGTTAAGCGCTCAGAAAAACAGAAATTATATGATTTATTGGAGCAGGCCGCCCGATACTATCACCGGATGTTTAAGGAATCGCCCGCCGGTAAAACTGGCCGGGAGTACCTCAAAAAAAGAGGGGTAAACGGCGAATCCATAGAAAAATTTGTGCTCGGATTTGCGCCGAAAGGGTCGCTCATCGAGCAGGCGAAGAAAAAGGGATACACGGTAGAGGATCTTGCTGCCGCGGGCATTGTCACCCGGACGGAACGGGGCAATTATTTCGAGTATATGTCCGACCGGCTGGTATTTCCTATTCTGGACACGCAGGGCCGTGTGGTGGCTTTCGGCGGCAGGACGCTCAAAGACGACCAGCCAAAATATTTAAACACGCCCGAGACGGCAGTGTATTCGAAGTCGAGCCAGTTGTACGGTTTGTTTCAGGCATTGCCGACGGTACGGTCCCGCCGGGAGCTGATGGTTTTGGAAGGGTACATGGATGTCGTCGTCACCCATCAGTTCGGGGTGTCCTATACGGTGGCGACTCTGGGCACTTCGTTGACCGCCCAGCACGCTCAGTCGCTGTCGCGCTACGCTGATAACATTACCTTGTTGTTTGACTCTGACGAAGCTGGTTTTGCCGCGGCAAAACGGGCTACGGACATACTCTTTGAAAAAGATTTCGCGCTGAAAATAAGTTCTCTGCCGCCCGGGGTTGACCCCGACGAATATCTGGTTGCGCATGGCGCTGAGCCGTTTAACGAACTCATAGAGCGCAACCGCCAGTCAGCCATCGAGTTTTTGACGGCCATGGCGCTGCGTAAATTCGGTACTGATTCACCGGAAGCAAAGGCGCGTGCGGTGCAGGAACTGGTTCCGGTTGTGGCGCGCGCGCATAATGCCGTGCTTGCCGGAGAGTGGATAAAATATATCGCCGGCGAGACCGGGACAGCTGAAACAGCAATCGTCAGTGAGGTCAAGCGTGCATCCCGGACAACCGTCCGCAGTGCGCCGCAAGAGCCCGCTCCCGCTAAACGCGTTGCCGGCATTCGTTCTGCCGAAGAAGAGCTGATTCAACTGATAGCGGCGTTTCCGCAGTTTTCGGAAAAAGTAGATGAAAGAATATTTTCAGATGACCGCTGCATAGCAGTATTCCAACTGTTAGTGCGCCACTCGACGGTTGCAGAAATAGCCGTTGTGATTCCTGAGACAATCAGGCAGTGGTTTACCGAACTCGCTCTTGAAGAAAAAACATATCCGGCGCCCGAAGAGATTCTGCGGACGCTGGTGTTCGATTTAGAACAGCGGCGCCGGGAATTGCGCCGTCGGGAATTGGGTCGGGACATAGATTTAATGACCAGCAAGAAAATACCGCTTGATGAAGAAGTTGTCCGGCAATATCAGGAACTCAATAAACAGCTGAAAGGTTCGGTGAAATCACGCCATGGCAAAAACGAATAACGCGTTCAAAGATCTCATTGAGCACGGCAAAGAACACGGCTATCTGACCTATGACGAGATTAACAAAACGATTCCCGGAACCGTCATGGGCTCGGAGAAGATTGACGATTTTTTTGGAGCCCTCGACAATCTGGGGATTCCTGTCGTCGAAAAAGAGACCGATTATTTAACGAAACTCCGTGAAGCGCCCGCTGAAGAGCACGACATCGCCAAAGACATCAGTGACGATGAAGTTATCAATCCCGTCCGCATGTATTTGACGGAGATGGCCAAAGTCGCCTTGCTTGACCGCGCGACGGAAGTCAATCTTGCCCGCGCCATACGCGAAAACGAAAAGAAACTTAAGCACATTGTTCTTGAGTCGCCGCTTATCATCAAAGAAATCAGGAACTGGGAAACATTGATCAGCCAGGACGAGATGACCCCAAAAGAGCTGATGCCGCGGGGAAGGAAATCCTCCGCCCAGCTACGGGGAATGCGCTTAAAGATGAGAAAAGGGGTGCACCAGATATCCCTGATAGAAAAGAAGATTATAAAGAACGATTTGCGGCTTAAAGTAAGATCAATCTCGCGCAAAGAGCGGGAGAAACGGGTACAACTGATAATCGACGATCGTCAACGGGTTATTGATGTCATTCTCGGACTTAATTTAAACCAGGACAAGATAAAACGCCTGATAAATAAAATTAAAACGACCGCGCAGAAATTGTCCGAAATGAACGACGATGTCGCGCGCTTCGAACGCCGGTTGAAAATGCCGTACACGCGGTTTCTCACTTTGTGCCGTCAGGCGAAAGCAAAAAAGATAACCACGGGGGATTTCAAACGCCAGACGGGTTATTCGTTGGTCGGTATCGAATCTCAGATAGAAAATATTGAAGCAATCGTTCACCGGCAGAAAAATCTCCAGGAGAGTTTTTCCATCGAGCCTGCGGAACTCTTAATAACCGACAAAAAGATACGCGAGCTGGAAGATGTTATCCACATCGACAAGATGAAGCTTATCGAAGCGAATTTCCGCCTGGTGGTGTCGATTGCCAAAAAGCATGTCGGCATGAGCAATCTGGAATTGTCCGATTTAATCCAGGAAGGCAATCTGGGGCTTTCCAAGGCGGTTGAGAAGTTTGAGTGGAAACGTGGGTTTAAGTTTTCCACCTATGCGACCTGGTGGATACGCCAGTCCATCAACCGTGCAATTGCTGACCAATCCCGCACGATTCGTATTCCGGTCCACATGAAGGAACTGATATCGAAACTGACGAAGATTAAAAAGCGGTATCAACAGGAGCATGGCAGGGAACCGACCATCGAAGAATATTCAAAACTGCTGCGTTTGTCTACTGACCGGGTTCGCAAAGTCCTTAAAATGATGCAGGAGCCGGTTTCGCTGGCAACCCCTATCGGTGAAGAGGAAGATTCGCGCCTTGAAGATTTTATCGAGGACCACAATAACCCCAGTCCGGTGCAGAAGACACAACATTACCGGCTGCAGCTGGATATCGAAAAAGTATTGAACACGCTGACGCCGCGGGAAGCTGACATCATCCGTCTGCGTTACGGCATCGGAGTCGGGTATCCCCGGACGCTTGAAGAAGTGGGGAAAATATTCGGCGTTACCCGTGAACGCGTGCGCCAGATTGAAGCAAAAGCAGTCAGAAAATTGCGCCATCCATCCCGCAGCAAGCCGCTGCGCGAATACATGGAATAAGGCGGCAATCGCCGTCGTTTTCGTTGACAGGTAGACGGATAATTGATAAACTTTCTGGGCTTTGGCAACTTTATCAGCAGTACATTTCAGCGTATGAAATGGCGGGCCTGTAGCTCAGTTGGTTAGAGCAGTCGACTCATAATCGTACGAGTTCATCGTCTATATTTCTTAAAAATCATTCATAATCCAATCTGAAGATAATCTGAAGAGTTCATATACTATGGACTCTTCTTTTTTTTACATAAAAAGCTTATTACACAAATGTCCGATTTAGGCATTGACAGAACTATGTTTTAGTGGTACAACTATTGAGGCATATGAAGTGGCTTTATTGGGCCTCTAAGTGCCAGCTATCCCACTGTTAAGCGCGTTATATGACGCTTATTGTTGCCTATTATGGAAATAATATCCCTAAACAACTTAATTGAGCTTTTCAGCAAAATAACCCATACAGATAAACTATTGGTGACCTATAAGGCGTTATCTGAAAAACCTTTTGCAAAAGAGACGAAATTTCTTAATCAGTACCAGGCAGCCAACGAACTGGTAAAGACTTTATCAAAAAAACTGTCTACTTTTCTAAAAGGATATAGCAGGTCACTATGCGGAGATTTAAATGATGAAAATGCAAGAAAACTAGTCTGGGTTGACCTTACCCCGTTATATAGGCCAGTTATAAGTTAGGCCGTCAGTGCTTTTTGTGTGACGAGTTTTTGATCCATTTGAATCTGTTCTTTGAGGATACTCTGTGC
>Ga0118677_10007306_pt1 | contig 18303 bp, 19 predicted proteins | sample AliMusrvi5mmetaG_FD_86154 | JGI IMG/M metagenome (GOLD analysis project Ga0118677, IMG submission 86154) | reverse complement strand
AGGAATTGCTGGTACGGATGCATAAACCACTTGGGCAACTCTTCCATCAGAAGGCACTGCGGAATTCAACTGCTGCATGTTGATTGCGGTCTGTTCCGGTGAATCAGCCATCGACTGTAAGGCGGGTGGCTGCTGCTTCGGGTCTTGCGCAGTGGTGGGAACAGAAACATCGGAGGTCTGCGGAAGGGTTGCGGAGGATCCATCGGCAGGCCGATTGAATCTGTCTTGTCCACTTGACTGATCCGCTGCCCCGGCCGCCGGTAGATCTGCGGTTGGAGCCGGGGCAGTTGTAAGGGCATTGACATCGCTTACGGTAGAGGACGCCTGCACCGTTTGAAAGGGAATGTCTGGTTGACTGACCGGCACTGGGGTCGAGGAGGACGTCTTCGCCGTAGATGCGATTCGTATACCTGTCCCGGTGTGCGTCGTGTTCCATGATCTTCCATTCGCAAAGACAGCGGATGTGGGCGAAACTGTTGCAGATGTACGATCGCCGGCATCGATTCCGCTTGGACGACTGCCGTACGATTGTCCGCTCGACATACTTTCTGCCGAGACTTTTGCCGTATCAGACAGTGAGACTGTTGCCGTTGTAGGGACACTGGCATCGCTTACGCTGGAGGACGACTGCTCCTTCTGCCTCTGGCTCGACATACCTCTGGCTACGCCAGCACTGGTATCAGACTTTGTAACACTCTCCATTGCGCCGCTGTCAGCATTTGCCTGCTCGGACAAATTCGCCAACGCCGCCCGAAAGGTAATGCCTGACGGAGTGAACGAAAGCAGGGCCGCTGGTTGCGAGGAGGCTGTCGTCAATATGGGTGCAATTCTCACACCCATCTTGTTGCACGTCGCGTGCCAGCATCTTGCCTTCGCAATGATCTGGCCATATGGCGGTGGATGTTGATTACAAACAGCTTTCAGATCGCCAAATCTGAACTGCTCGGAACTGTTCGGTTGCACCGGCAATAGTTGCCGAACATGCTGGGCAATCGTTGCCCACTTGTCAGCTTGGTTTGCATCAGTTTGTTGTGATGAGTTATTGCAGAAGAGGATCCGGTGCATGCAAACACAAGGTCTGGGAGATATGTTCCGCCTTACCGTCGCTGTCGATCTGAAGAGCCTGACGAAGCGGTGGGTTCGATCCCGCGATTGAGGACTGATTTAGATTCGGTGACGACGAGCCATGAAGATGTCATCAAGCAATTTCTGCTGAGTCCGAACCTGCTCCAACTCATATGCAGCTCGTTGCTCACGCTTCATACTGATCAGAGTTTCGTGGTTACGATGGGCCGTCTGGTAAATCTTCAGTTGCTTGTCACGCTGCTGTTCCAAGGTTTGAAGAGCGGACAGCAGAGCCTTCCGTCTCACTTCGACCGCTTGCGCCTCCCACAGTAGACCGTGCAGAATACCCGCTGGACTCGGTTGCTGCAACGCTTCTATCTGTGCGTCGCGCGCTCTTGCAATCTGTGCGCTCAGTTCTTCTATCTGTCGCAATACGCGAGCCATCTCGAGTTGGATTCGTTGCAGAGCGCGCTCCTCGCGCTGTTCGATGCTCTCCCTGACTCGAAGGACCGTCGCAAGTGAAAACCGAAACGCCATTGTGGAACCTTCTCCTGTTACCGTGCACTGAACCAGGGTCGTCCATGCAGTTTTGCTTCGTATCGGAAGAGCGTTACATTATCAGAGTTACTGCTGTGCGCGGCCATACTCCGTTAGCCGGGCAAAGCCATCAGGAGATCGATGGCCTCCTCGTATTTGCTTTGTGTATCCGGCGTCTGTAGCAGGAACGCATTAAGAGCGGGCAAATTCTTAATAGCATTATCCAGAACGGGATCGCTGTCTTTCTGATAAGCGCCGATGCGGATCAGGTCCTCCGAACGCGCATATGCCGCCATCGAGAGGCGCAAGGCAGCCGCCTTTGCAAGATGCTGTTCCGATGCCACACTCGACATCAATCGGCTGAGACTCTCAAGAATGGATATGGGTGGATAGTGGTTGCGCATGGCTAGGTTTCTGTCCAGTACCACATGGCCATCCAGAAGCGAGCGGACCGTATCCACAACCGGGTCCTGTTGATCGTCTCCCTCCATCAGTACCGTATAGAAAGCGGTGATGCTGCCCTGCGAGAAGTTCCCAGCTCGCTCCACCAAGCGAGCTAGCATGTTGAGTACGGAAGGCGTATAGCCTTTGGCGGTGGGCGGTTCGCCGGCCGCCAAACCAATCTCTCGCTGCGCCATGGCGAAGCGCGTCAGCGAGTCCACAATAAGCAGGACGTTCTTTCCCAAGCTTGCAAAATACTCGGCAACCGCTGTCGCCGCCAGAGCCGCGCGGATACGCAGCAGCGGCGACTGATCCGAAGTAGAGGCGAGGACAACGGATCGGCGAAGGCCTTCTTCGCCCAGGACCTCAAGAAACTCGTTAACCTCGCGACCGCGTTCTCCAACCAGAGCCAACACCGTCATATCCGCGGCAGTTCCACGCGCCATCATGCCGATCAACGTGCTCTTTCCAACGCCGCTACCTCCGAAGATGCCGACACGCTGACCTCTACCGCATGTCACAAAAGCATCGATCGCCCGTATGCCGCAACCCAACGGATCACGGGTGGGAACACGCTCAAGAGGCAGTGGGGCTGAACCGTCGATGGTCACCGAATGGGTGGCACGGTAAGCACCTTTTCCATCCAGCGCATTACCAGTGGGATCGATGACCCGCCCAAGCAACTCTGGTCCAACCCTAACCGAGGGTCGCGCTCCCCAGGTCATAATCTGATCGCCGAAGCGAATCCCCTGGGGTTGGTCCGCTGCCATGGACAACATCGTGGAACCGCGAAAGCCGATAATTTCGCCGGAATAACTCCGTCCTCCGTCGCCGACGATCTCGCATGATTCCCCCACAGAACAGAACGGCCCATTCGATTCAATCAGATTGCCAACAACCTGATTGATCCGGCCACTCCATCGCAGTGTTGAACCGGTCTCAAGATAGTGAGTGTAAGGAGCCAGCAGGGGGCGATTCATCGGTTATTCGGCCTCAGCGCCAGCAGATCGAAGAAGCCCTGTTCGACCTCCTTCAACTGCGTGTCCAACCCAAAGTTGGCAGACCCAAGCTCAGTCTCAAGCACGCAATCATGGTCGTTGAGATCCGCATCCTCGGTCACCACGACGTGCGCGACACTGGGTTGCCCTGCAAAGTATTCTTTCCACCGTTTAGAGCGGCCTACTCCGACGCGGACTGTTACGCTCGAACCTTCGCTCATCTTCTCGATCGTCAAGCGTACAAGCGCCGCCACCAGCATGGGATCGATCTGCGCCTCGCGGTGCAGTATCTTAGCGGCAATTGCCAGCGCGAGCTGGACCACCTCCGCTTCCGCACGCGCAAAGTATTCACTGCGTTGCGCCTCAAATGCAGCAAGCGCAGCCACGATAGGCGCACGCGCCTCCTGTAGTTTCGACTCATACTCCTGGCGCAGCCTCTGTTCCGTCAGATGTGTGGCTTCGGCCCGCTCGTGGGTGATTCTATCCGTCAGTTCGCCTTCTACTGAATCAATCTCCGCCCTGCGCCTGCCACCCGCAATGTTGGCTACGGTTCCAGGCCGGGCCAAGCCGTCAGAGACCAGATGACCCGCCATATCGCGGTACTCGAGAGTCGCGATCGGGAGTGAAAACACGCTTCCATAATCCGTGCTAGAGGACATATTCGTCTTCTCCCTCAGCTTTCAGTACCAGCTTTCCTTCAGACTCCAGCTTGCGCGCAATAGCAACAATCTCCGCCTGAGCTTTGGCTACTTCCTTGCCGCGTACTGGTCCCATCATCTCGGAGTCTTCCTTCATCATTTCCACCGCGCGTGTAGACATAGTCCGATAAAAATGACTCTTCAGGTCCTCGCTCGCTCCTTTCAGAGCAATCATCAAGGTCTTCTTCTCAATCGAATTCATGAACTTGCGCAGCTCCTGCTCGGGAACTTCCAGGAAATCATCAAAACGGAACATGAGGTCGCGAATGCTGATGGCCAGTGTTGGCTGCTCTTTTTCTATGCTCTCGAGGATTTCGCGTGCCGTAGTTGAGTCGATGCGGTTCATCAACTCGGCAACATTCCTGGAGCCTGAATCCGCTTGTTTGCTGTGATCGCCTACCGTCTTCAACCGCCGGTTCAGCACCGCAGAAACCTTTGCGGCAACCTCCGGGGAATACTGACCCAGGTTAGCAAGGCGTTTCACGCAATCGGCGCGCACTTCGGGTTCCATGCTCATCAACAGCGCGGATGCACGCTTCGCATCGAGATGTCCAAGCACTAGGGCCTTGGTCTGCGGACGCTCTCCAACCAGAAATTTGGCCAACTGTTGCGGATCGGCCTTCTTCAACGACTTCACTTCCAGGAGACCGGGTGCATCCGTTCCCATCAATCGCTGCACCATACTCTTGGCGCCATTCTCTCCGAACGCCTTGACCAAAAGCCGGGTTGCTACATCCTGTCCTCCTACCGCGATGAAATCCTGTGCGGACATCATCTGCTGGTACTCCTCCAGAACATCCAGGGTTATGTCGAACGGCACTTGACCTAGGCTGGCAACCTCATCGGTGACCCGCTGTAAGTCATGGTCGGGAAGGTTGCGAAGAATCGTGGCAGCCGGTTCATCTCCCAACAGCGACAAGAGAATCGCGGCCTTGCGCGTTCCAGTGAGAGAGGAATTTCCAAGTGCACTCATGATGGCTCCTCGCGCAACCATGCCTGTACCGCTCGCGCTGTATTGACCGGCTTCTGCTTAATTAGTTCAATCGTCTGCTCTTTTAGTTGCGTCGCACGCAACGTGTCGCCATTCATCTCACCGGAACTGATGCCAAGCCGCTCCATCTTTGGCGCACTCGCCAGTACCGGTTGTGCAATCATCTGTCCTGGAGCAAGGGCCTTTTTCTGCACTGGCCGAAGCACAAACAGATAGGCAAGCAGGAAGAGTCCTAGCAGCGAGAGAGGCCGCAAAAGAGAGGCGTAGTCATTCATCGCCTTCTGCGTTTTTTCCATTAGATTCGGAGCCGGCAGGTCAGCCGCCGTAACCGGCGTATCGAAGGACATATCCTGTACGGTAATCGTATCGCCACGCTTTGCGTCAAATCCGATTACTCCCTGGGCAAGCTGCTGGATCCTGTCCAACTCATCCTGCGATCTCTTTTGCCTGGTGTAGCTTGCCTTGCCTCCCGCCATATTGCGTATCACTGCGTCATCCACCACAATGGCTGCCGTTACGCGTTGAATCCTGCCTGCCGGGACTACGGTATGCGTCTCTACCTTATTCACACCGTACTCCGCGCTCTGTGTCGTCGAGGTCTGACCCGAATTTTGCGTAGAGGAACTCGTCTTGTCCTTGTTGCTCGGCACGTTACTGCCGATTCCCGGAACTCCTCCTGCGGAAGGCGATCCTGCCCCAACCTGATCCTGGGTCTTCTGTTCGCTCAACACAACACTTACCGTCGGATCGTATTTCTGCTGTGTCTCTTCGGTCGAGCCCTGATCGTAATCGACGTTCACGCTAGCTCGGATCTTATCCACGCCCACCACCGGCTCCAGTGTGCTGACCAGACGCTGCGCCAGCGTTGCCTCCATGGCCTCGCCATCGGCCTGTCCATCGTGGCCCAGTCCCAGCGAGCGGTCCGAGTCGGCATCGACAATCGAGACATCCTCCGGCTTTAATTCATCCACTGCGCCCGACACCAGCCGCGAGATCGCCAGCACCGCATCCTTTGACAAACTATCGTGACGCAATTTCAGAATCACCGAGGCCTTGGCACCGCGCTGGTTGTCGGCAAAGACAGAATCGGTCGGCATCACAATATGCACACGCGCACTCTGTACATCGGACAGAGTCTGGATTGTCCGCTCAAGTTCGCCTTCCAGAGCACGCTGATAGGTGACCTTTTCGTCGAATTCGGTCTGTCCCCAAGACATCTTGTCGAATAGCTCGAACCCCATCCGCCCACTGTGCGGCGCACCCTGAGTAGCGGTTTGCAGCCGGGCCGCATCCAGTTTGTCCGCAGGCACGCTGATCGTCTTGCCATCGGCGCTGGCCTCATGGGGAATACCTTGAGCATCCAGTTGCGCCGTGAGGGTTTGTGCGTCCGAGTCTTCCAGTCCCGTATACAAAGGCTTGTAGTCCGGTGTGCCGATCAGCCGGACAAAGAGCGCAAGCAACAACACGGTGGTGCCTGCACCGGCCAGAAGAAATCCCTTCTGCCCCGTGCTCCGGCTGTCCCAGAATTGTTTTGCCTGCACAGTTGCGTCGCTAAAGCCTGCCATAATTGTTCAATCCTAGAACTGCATCTTCTCGATATCCTGGTATGCACTCACGATTTTGTTACGAACCTGCATCATGAGCTGAAAGGAAACATCCGCTTTCTCCACAGCGATCATCACGCTGTTCACATCGCTGTTGCCGCCCTGCAATAAGTTGCTGACCTGTGACGTGGCGTTATCGCTCACCTGATCCACGCTGTGTACGGCACTCTTCATCATGTCGCCGAAGTTCAACCCCTCGGTGTCGCTGCCGGTGTCGAGTGCCGGCGAATTCGGCATGGACCAATTTGTAATTCCGCCCAGACTGACGTTGCTCATTATGTCTCTCCAGACTTACGTGGTTTTCAAAATATCGATCGATTCCTGAATCATTTGCTTCGATGCGTTCACTGCCGACGCATTCAGTTGATAAGCGCGCACCGATCCCATCAGATCCACCATCTCGCTTACAGGATTGATGGCCGGATAATCCACATAGCCGCTCTTGTCCGCATCCGGATTACCCGGCTCGTAGCGCCTGACTGGCGGAGTGGTGTCGTTCACAACCTGGGTCAATTGCACTGAACCCGACGGCGGCTGTGCAAAGCGACCAACTCGGTTAAAGACGGTGCGAAAGGGTGTATTGCTGGTCGCGCTGAAAACAACCTGTTTGCGCACATAGGGACCGCCTGCGTCGGTATGGGTGGTCTCCGCATTGGCAAGGTTCGCAGACGTGACTTCCGCGCGCTGTCGTTCCGCAGCTAGAGCCGACCCGCTGATGGTCAACATGTCAAAGAGGCTCATGACTAGCTCCCTTCCTTGATTGCTGTGAGCAATTTATGAAACTCAGACTTTATTAGCTGGATGCCCATTTGGTACTGAAGCTGTGTCTGTGAGAGCAGAAGGCTTTCACGGTCGATGTTCACATTGTTTCCATCCGGGCGCTCGGGCAGTCCTTCCACTTCGCGTGATGCCGGCAGCATGCGAACACTGCCCTGGTCCACCACCTGTTGCATCGCCCCCTGGAAGTCCAGGTCCTGCGTGTGGTAGCCGGGCGTATCCACATTCGCCATGTTTGACACAATCATTTCCTGTCGCTGGTTGGTGAGTTGTAGATAGCCTTGCAACTGTTGCAACATTGGGATGTCGGCCATGTTACGCATACCTCCGAGGTGGGAGACCATACTCCCGAATTTTGTTCCTTAATGTCCGTAAGCTGATGCCCAGCATTTCGGCTGCATGAGTGCGGTTTCCATCTGTCAAGGCTAGTGTGTTTTCCAGATGCAGCCGCTCTACCTGGCGAATTGGGGTGCCTGCGACCGCCCCCGCAGCAGGCAGATGCGACGACACAGAGGGCCGAGCAGCACTCTCAAACTCCATTTCAAAGCAGCCTGCATCGATCTCCGATGTCCCACTCAAAGTAAGCACCCTTCGCATGAAATTCGCCAACTCTCTGACATTTCCAGGCCACGACTGCAACTGAAGCAGATCGAGAAACTCCTGATGAAGTCGCGGAGGCTTGGTCTGCAACTGGACTGCATATTTTCGGGCGAAGTGCTGTGCAAGGATTGGAATGTCCTCGCGCCGGTCGCGAAGAGGCGGCAGCGATAGCGGAATCACATTCAGCCGGTAATACAGGTCACCGCGGAACTGTCCACGCTCCACCATCGTCGCAAGCGAGACATTAGTGGTAGCAATCACACGTATATCGACATGCACTGACCTCCCTTCGCCAAGCCTCTCGAACTCGCGCTCTTGCAAGGCTCGTAGGAGTTTGGGCTGCAGATGGAGTGGCATTTCGCCAACCTCGTCCAACAGAATTGTGCCTCCGTCCGCTAGTTCGAACTTACCCGGCTTGGCGCTAATAGCGCCGGTAAATGCTCCGCGCCCATGACCGAAGAGCTCGCTTTCCAGCAGAGCATCTGGAACGGCGGCACAGTTCACAGCCACAAAGGGCTTGCGGCAACGGTCGCTGGAGTCGTGAATGAACCGAGCCAGCAGCTCTTTGCCCGTACCACTCTCTGCCTCGATCAGGACATCGGCGCCTGTGCTGGCCGCGGAACGTGCCCTTTGGATAGAACGAAGCAACAGCGGCGAACTGCCCACAATGTCGTTGGCCGGAGCGAGATCTTCTACCTGCATTTGCCGTGCGCGATGCATTACCTTCGCCGCCGCAGCCTGCAATTGATCGAATGAAATTGGCTTGGTCAAATAGTCCAGTGCTCCGTCGCGCATGGCACTGACTGCATCCGGGACGGAACCATAGGCAGTAAGCAAAATGACGGCCGTCTCAGGAGATAGTTCTCGGACAGACCGCATCACTTCCATGCCGCTGCCATCGGGCATGCGAATATCAGTCACGACCAGGTCGAACTCCTTGCCTTCGAAATTACGGATCGCTTCGCGAACACAGCTGGCCGTCTCGACCCGCCATCCATGGCGAAGGAAATTCGCGCGCAGCGCGGTGCGAATGCCAGGTTCGTCATCAACTACCATTACCGAGGATGCAACGTCCCTTGTCATAAGGTTGGAAACTCCAGTTGAAAAGTACTTCCAAAGTTCACACGACTGTAGACTCGAACCTCTCCACCGTGTTGCGTCATGAGCCGTTTGCAGACTGTCAGGCCCAAGCCCGGAGTATTCCCATCCGCGCTGAATCCAGCTTCGAAAAGGTGTTCCATTACTTGCGGCGGAATACCGCAGCCTGTGTCCATAACTTCTACTAGAGCGCGCATGGATCCCGCTTGAGACTCTCCACGGGTTGAGACAGTAATCGTCCCACTCGCCGGAGTATGGCGTATGGCATTGCAGACCAGGTTCAGGATGATCTGACGGAGTCCGTTCTCGTTACCCTGAATCATTAGCCTGTCCGCTGCGCCGATAAAGGACAGCGACACGCCCGCCTGCTCTGCAATGGGTTGCACAAACTCCATGCCGCTTTGCATACAGGCCGTCAGATTCACGGGCATAAACTGTGAAGTATATCCACAGTGCATATTGAGTACGTTATTGACCGTCCCTGAGAGCAGCCGTATTCCTGCACGAAGATTTGAGACCCACTGTGTAGTCTGTTCGGGATCCTCGGCGATCAACCCGGCAAAAAGCTCCATGCTTGCTAATGGGTTTCTAATTTCATGCGCCAAGATGGTTGAAACCTCCGCCAAGGCCATGGCGCTCCGAGCGGCTTCGCGTTCCTGCTCAGCCAGCTTGTTTGCAGTGATATCACGAAGGATCCAGATGCTTTGCAGCGCAGGTCGCTCATTCCCCAGGGTCTGGTGTAGTCGGGCGCAGGACAACTTGCGATTACCGATCGCTAGCCATCGTTTCCCTGTGGTGGATGTAATACACAGTTCATTATCGAGACGACCGTCGGATCCAACCATGAGAGATTCGAAATTGACCAGGCTGATTGCGGAAAGATCGCGCAAGCTTCTGACCGGCGCACTGCCGAGTTCCAGTAGTCTTCGGCCTTCGGGATTGATCATTACGATGGTTTCCGCTGTATCCAACACCAGCACACCGCATGGCATCGAATCAATCATCTGTTGCAGGGCTGCGCGCATCCGGCCGTTTTCCGCAAGGCTCCTGCTAAGTGCGGCGTTGCGCTCAGCCAATTCGAGACCGAGATGCGCAACTTCCTGCTGGAGATCTCGGTAAGAAGCCTCCAGCAGCGACGACGCAGAGATGAACTCCGAGAAGGCGTCCGCCAACATCCGCGGGCTTTGCAAAGCCTCCGTGCCGATCACGTTTATTGGAGCTACATGAGAACTGGGCAGCATCTGCCTATTGCAGATGCACGATGAGTGCCAAACTGGAACCGTATGCCCCAAAATGGGCAGGTAGAACTATAGAATGATGTGTTCGGACTTAATCTCCCGTCCAGACCCTAAAAGAATCGTGGCCCGCTCGATTGCGTTGCGCAACTCACGAACATTTCCCTGCCAAGGATGCTGCTCCAAAACCTGCAACGCCTCCCGGCTAAGCAAAACTCCTGGAATGTATTTTGCTGTAAACGCGACTGCCAACTCTTCCAGGTCACTGATTCTATCCCTGAGGGGAGGCATATGAATGGGAAATACCGCAATACGGTAATACAGATCCTCGCGAAACTTCTGCTCTGCCACAAGTTTCTTGAGGTCGGCATTGGTGGCTGCAATCACCCGGACATCGACCTTGAAATTGTCATTGCCCCCCAGACGCTGCACTTCGCCTTGTTCCAGAAATCTCAGTATTTTGCTTTGCAGCGACAAGGGCATATCCCCGATCTCATCGAGAAAGAGCGTGCCGCCGTGTGCCGCATGAATGCGTCCGATGCGCGACTGTACTGCGCCGGTGAAGGATCCTTTGGTATATCCGAAGAGTTCTGATTCAAGCAGCGTCTCTGGAATAGCGGCGCAATTCACCACCACCAGAGGTTGCTTTCTGCGCGGGCTCAGCCGATGGATCTCTTGCGCGGCCAGATCCTTGCCCGTTCCGCTTTCGCCTGTAATCAGAACGGTGGTATCGCGAGCCGCGACCATGCGGATAGTAGCATACGAGCGCTGCATCAACTCCGATTTGCCGATCATGCCGTTCAGCGTGATTCCGCCTTCCGACACAGCGCGCGGGCTCTCCCTCTCGTTCGGTGGAACGGAGAAGATGCCGCTCCGGATGGACCCGCTTCGGTTTACCGCGTCCACCAGCCTGGTCAATACAGGCGTCGGCGATGCGCTCCCTGCCAACAATTGGCCTGTGTGAGAATTCAACATCAAAACCTGTGTGTGGGGATAGCGCTCCGTCACCATGCGGTTGAATTCGCCTGGTTCAAGGTCCGGCAACATCGGATCCAGCAACAATACTGCATCATCAGCCCCGTGCTTGCGCAGCAGTCCCAACGCTCCGGCACCACTACCTGCCTGAATTACATTCCAGCGCGGAAGCCCCAACTTGTCCTGCAGTTCTTGCCGAAGGTTGTTGTTTGGACTGACTACAAATACATTGATGGGCGCTCGATCTTCGGAGCGCTCTAACGGAACAGCGGGAATGCGCATGGAATTCATAGGGTTATCGCCAGCCTGCCATTTAGTGTCTTTAATCAGACGCTCTACCTTGCCAACATATTGTGCTACCGATAAGAACCGCTCCTCATTCAGACAGGAGGTTACAGTCCAGAAATACTAAAAATCGATTAGTGTCACAAAACGCATTCTTGATATTTGATTCAATAACGATGTGACCATGATTATTCGTTGTAGTGATAGCTCCTCATGGGAGTCCATCCTGGAGAGGCAATGCAAAAGACACCCGAAATGGATCTTCGTCATATTCATATTCACCATGTTGGCTCCGAATATTCGCCTCAGCCAATGCCAGACTGAGACGCTCCGACGAGTTTGGGCGCCGCCCGTGGATACGCCTGTTTTGCAGAACCAGCTCAACATTGCCATTCCCGGCTGAGACTAGAAACTCGACGAGATCGCCTGGGGATGAGACTGAAGCAGCAATTATCAGTGCAGCAGAAAGCGCTTGCAGCGTCCTGTTAACGTCCCCTAGTACAGAGGGAAGAGTTTCCGGCATCAATACCCGGAGTTCAACCCCTCCAGCTTCCAGCACGACCTTCTGATCCTGGACCACAACCGCAAGTACATCCGAAAGCAAGATCGGTTCACACTCTGCATCCATATGGCTTGCAATCACCACGTCTTGCAGGCACTCGAATAGGCCGCAGATGCGCTCCATATGCTGGGTCGAGAGGTCCAAGTAGCGTCGCTGTTCAACCGCGGAGATGCCTGGCGCGGTGGAAGCTACTAACGCAGATCGCAGTATGGTGAGTGGTTGGGCCAGTGCGTGCAGCCCTTGGGACAATCTCGCGCAGAGCCTGCTCAGTTCGTCGTCCTTGACGACGGTGGTGGGGCAGATCTGAAGCGTTGCGCTATGCATCCCGCAGCTCGTATCCGACCCCGCGGATAGTGTGGGTCAGCTTGGACTCTCCGGGAAGATCGACCTTGTCGCGAACATACTTCATGTATACGTCCACGATATTGGTCGAGGGATCGGCTGGCATGTTCCATACTTCTTCAAGCAGAGTTGCTCGCGAAATCGGACGTCTGGGATTCCGCATCATAAACTCAAGGATGGCAAATTCACGAGGCGTCAGATCAATCCGCCGGCCATTGCGCTCCACCCGGCGCTCCTCCCTATCCAGAGTCAGGTCCCCAACCTGTGAACAGTTAGGGATGAGGCCTGTATTACGTCGCAGCAGGGCATGGACTCTAGCCAGAAGTTCGTCAAAGGAGAACGGCTTAGTGAGGCAATCATCCGCACCGCTTTGCAGGCTATTCACCTTGTCCTCGACTCGGCTGCGTGCAGTCAGCACCAACATGCGCAATCGGGGTTGTGCTGGCTTCACACGCTGCAGCACGGCAATACCGTCTAATTTTGGAAGGTTCAGATCGAGGATCAGCAGATCATACAGCCGCTCGCCCTGCAACATGTCCAAGGCCGCTTCCCCATCGTAGACCATGTCCACTACGAAATTTTTGGACTGAAGCTCACTGGCCAGAAAACTGGCTAGAGATTCGTCATCTTCGACGATCAATATGCGGCGTCCTGCAAGAGTATTAAATGCAGCAGCGTACTGGCCAGATCGTTTCTGAGCCTCATTTGAGGCAGTACTTGCGCCTCTATCAGTATTACAAGGCATACTGTCGTGCATGAGAAGCCTCAATCCGGTCGAGTAAGCTTTCAGTATCTCTGGCCTATCAATAGAAATAGCAGGCATAAGTTATTGAAAGGTATGAAATTCATCGTTCTGCACAAGGCCTTATCAGATTTTTTACGGAGGCATAGTCGCAGAACACTAAAGTATCGTACGCAATACAATCCAAAACCAAAATTAAATAAAAATTTGCTGGAATTCTTGCCACTATATGCCGATAGAGTGTTGAACTCTGTTCGAGGCGCATATTTGTATACTGTTGTATTACCCTGCCAATATTCTGAAAGCAATACACAATTGGTGTCATTTGGGTACTAGGTATCTCGTCCGACACTACAACACTCCGGAGTTTTGCTGAGAAAGTAATGGTTATTACTGTCGTCCGCTCGTTTCATTCCCTACAAACATAGCCTTGTTTAAGCAAGACGCATCACAAGTCCATATTTTACAAATACTTAAATAGAAATCGATCCTAGTACGACACTATTACTATTATCCCCGCAAAGAAGAATTGTGTTTTAGGAGGATTCTGTGTATACTAACAAGAACTAACGCGGAGCGACTATGCAGCGGTTCGATTACCGATCACCAAGATATCCCGTCGATCTACCTGTCCAGCTCACCACCGACAATTCGACGCGTATAGGCCGCTGCAAAGATATCAGCAGAGAGGGCATGAGAATGGAACTTTGTCAGCCGCTCCCGCAAGATGCTTGCGGCACGGTCTCGATGACATTCCAGGATCAAACGCTCGAACTCAACGTGCGTGTCGCGCATTCTGGAGCCACTCAGGATGGCATGAAATTCATCTATTCATCCGACAGTGAGCGGAACGCTGTGGCGCGCCTTGTCGCCTCCCTCACAGTACCGCGCGATCGACGCCGCCTGCTCCTCGTAGGCTAAACCTCAATCATCCTACTTACTTTGAGACTGCGGACTTGAATTCTGTGCGCCTGGACTCTGAGTACCTGAATTCTGCGAATTTGAGATTTGCTTAGCCAGTTGCCTGAGCGCATCGGGGGGTGCCACTTCAGCACCATCGTCCACTAGGTATTGGACGATCACAGATATCCTGCGATTGGACGGATCTTCCGGTTGCTGCGGCAAACGCAGACGCTGATCGGCAAAGCCGCGCACCTGCGACACTTGGTCATCCCGAACACCTTCGGACTGCATCAAACGTCGTGCCGCATTGGCTCGTTCCGACGAAAGGTCCCAGTTGTCATAGGTGCGTGTTTCCGAGTATGGCTTGGCATCAGTGTGTCCTTCAATGGATACTTTGTTCGGCAGCTTTCCCAGTTCCTCTGACAGTACCTGAAGCAGATCTTTCAACGCTGGAGTCGGCTTCGCGTCGCCCAACTCGAAGAATGTTCCCTTCGCAGACTCCATCAGTTCGATGCGCAAGCCTTCCTGCGTGATCGTGATTTCGATCCTGTCCTTCAGCTTATTATCGGGGTCGACACGATGGATCGCCTGCAGAAGCTCCTGTTTCAGCTTCTCCATATCTTCTTTTTTCAATGCGACAAAGTCGCCGGCTCCGTTTTTATTAGTCCCCACAATCTTGGCCGTACCGCGCGGATCCTTGAAGTACCCGCCGACCGCCTCCTGCACCTGTTTGCTTGCATTCATCATCCAGAGAACGATGAACAACGACATCATCGCGGTAACAAAGTCGGCGTAAGCCACCTTCCAGGCACCACCATGATGTCCCGCATGGGCTGCCTTGCGCTTGATGATGATGATCTCTGGTGTCTGTTCCACAATGCCAACCCTTCCGTAAGCCGACTATGCCGCTTCCTCTGCTGGCATGGGTGATGCATCCTTCTGGCGGCAGCTTTTCTCCACTTCCTGAAAACTGGGACGGACATGCTCGGGAATTGCCCTTCGTGCCATTTCGATTGCCAAGAGCGGGGACATCCCCTTAATAAAAGACAGCATGACAACACGCAGAACGTAATAATACGCATGCTCTTCATCGTTCAACTTGCTAAGATTTGCGGCTAGCGGGCCAACCAAGCCGTAGCACAGTAGAATGCCAAGGAATGTTCCGACCAGTGCCGACGCCACCTTCCGCCCAATCTCTTCTGGCGGTCCGCCGAGCGAACTCATGGTGATAACCACACCCAGGACAGCGGCCACAATACCCAGACCAGGCAGTGCATCGGCCATGGTGGACAACGCGTTAGCCGGCTGACTTGCCCCAGCATGATGGACATCCATGTCCAGTTCCATCATCTGGTCAACGTCAAATGTGCTCGCGCCTCCCGTTATCGCCATCCGCATTGTGTCGCACACAAAGTCTCGAATGTGATGGTTCGCCATAAAAGACGGGTATTTAGTGAACAAGGCACTCTTCTCCGGCTCCTCTATATCGGACTCGATCCCCGCCATTCCGTCTTTGCGCGCCTTGTTGAAGAGAGCGAACATCATCTTGAGCGAGTCGAGATAACGCTGCTTGGAAAACATCGATCCTTTAACAATTCTGGTCAGGTCAAACACAATCTTTTTCAGCACATGCATCGGGTTCGCCGCCAGCAGAGTTCCGACTGCTGCGCCGCCGATGATCACAAGTTCAGAAGGCTGCATGAGAACAGCCACCTGCCCTTTTTCCATGAGGAATCCGGCCAGCACCGCGCCGAAAACGCCGACAATCCCAATAATCGAAAACATGTGTCTCGTACCCCTGCTACTACGTGTATGGAAGGTGGTTTCGACTCGCCGGACTCGCTGCTACATGCCATTAAGTATTCGGATAGCCTACTGTCTATCGGCATAGCCAGGTCGAATTTCCAACGGATCGTGAGGGGGATACCAACGGATTCTGCTTTGGATTTGCATAGTACACCCCATGTCTGCCTTGCTGGCGGCCTATGTGTTTTTCGCCTACATGCCGATAGTAGAAACCCAGTTGACTGAAGTTGACTTCCCATCTGGAATCCGAGGAGGGCCAGGGCTGTAGACCAAGAGGTATGTATGTCGAGCTTTTCAGTGCCTTTGACCGGTTAACCCACATTTTGCTTGCGTATCAATGATTGGACTTGAGGAAGATGAATTTAGATAAGAGCACGCTTGGAGGCATAGCCCTCGCTCTGACCGGAATCATAGTCGGACTGATGCTCGATGGAGGCAAGCTGGCTCAGGTATTGCAGCCGACTGCGGCCTTGATCGTCATTGGAGGGACATTCGGTGCCGTGATGGTACAGTTCCCTCTCAAGATTGTGCTACAGGCGCTTCATCATCTCAAATATGTCTTTTTCAATGCAGAGCCAGAGTCGGACTCTCTGGTGCAGAACCTGTTGCGTTACGCCTATAAGGCCCGAAGGGATGGGATACTCTCGCTCGATACGGAGCTTGCGAAGATTCAAGATCCCTTTCTCAAGGAAAGTCTTATGCTGGCGATCGACGGCGTCAACGCCACCGACTTGCGCAAAATGATGGAACTACAGATTGACTATCTTGGCGAAAAAGAGGAGCGCGTACCCAAAGTATTTGAAGCCGCTGGGGGGTTTGCCCCAACCATAGGTATCATCGGAGCGGTGCTGGGACTGATCCAAGTCATGCAACACCTACAAGATATTAATGAGGTCGGCAAGGGGATCGCGGTTGCCTTCGTGGCAACCATTTATGGCGTCGCCTCAGCAAATCTACTTTTTCTGCCATGGGCTGGAAAGCTCAGAATTCGTCAGCGCGAGCGACAGATCATCCAGGAAATGACTCTGGAGGCAGTCCTCTCGATTATCGAGGAGGTAAATCCACGTGCTCTTGAACTGCAACTTAGGAGTTATATGGCTGTGCCTACCCGGCGCGTTCCGCTGAAAGTAGCTTCGCGATGAGACCCACGAGACAAAGACACTCTGAGGAGCCGGCAAATCGGGATCGCTGGCTCCTGTCCTATTCTGATTTCATCACCTTGCTGTTCGCATTTTTTGTTGTGCTGTTTGCGTCCTCCTTTCGCGACAAACAGACGATCAAGAAACTCTCCCAGGCCATTCATATCGGATTCCAACAGATGGGAGCATTCTCCGCAGGCCAGGGCAGCAGCGGAGTTGCAGATCCCAATCAATCATTGAATCCGTCTCTATCCGCTCAGACCGAGAGTACGGAGACTAATAACGACGACGCATTAATCCAGTCATCCCTGAATGTCGCGCAGCTTCGACAGCAGCTTGAGTCGGCTGTCGGTGAGGAACTCAAGGAGCATGAGGTGGTGATGCGAGTAACCCCCGAGGGTTTTGTGGTCAGCCTGAATGAACTTGGCTTTTTCGACAGCGGGAAGGCGGAGTTGCTGCCTGGTGCCGCGGAAAAAATCGAGCGGATCGCGACGGTTCTAGCCCAGCATAAAATGGAACTTCGTGTGGAAGGGAATTCTGACGATCAGCCGATCCATACCGATGAATTTCGATCGAATTGGGAATTATCCACGGCTCGCGCGATGGCTGTGTTGCAACTGCTGGTGGATAATTCCGGATTCGACCCGACTAAGCTCTCCGTCGTGGGCTATGGACAATACCGTCCGGTTGCCGATAACGCAACGCCCGAAGGACGCAGAATGAACCGGCGAGTCGATCTTGTAGTGGTATCTGCAACACCCCCACGACCTGGCACTCCATAGAAGCGTTTCATAAATTCAAAGCACGTGTTTTAACACTGAGAATCCCGGCAGCTATAAGCTGGTCTTACGTCATGCGCATGAGTTATGCCGATATAACGTGAGGCGTTTTATATAATAATGCCTAAAATCTCGCGAATGTAAATAAGCACGGGTAAATGCCAGCAAGAATAGCGCCCCAACATATCTTTTACCTGCTCGGAAAACAATTTACTTTATGCGTTACATTATCGCCTGGGTTCCGTCCTTGTTACTCCACCGTTTTATGCAGCAACATACTCGTCGCGCGTAACCGCGCATGGTGCGATGAATAACTTAAGCATTTCTTGCGATTCGAGTTCCCGCATAGCACTTAGGTCGCATTTACTAACACGAAAGATTTCATTTGCAAAATGTTTTTTCACTACCCACTAGAATCCTCGGAACGACTCGCCGATAGATTGCCCGTAATAATAAACCACCTGCTCCAAGTAGCAACTCCGGACTGTGCTGTAGTCGGAACTAGTTCGGTGCAGGCGGAATTCGATACAAGGAGCAATAACAATGATCAGTGTCCTGAATAGTATTTCCCAGCTGCACGCTGAAAATGCACTCTCTTCCACACAGGCATCGCTACAGAACACCCTGACGCAGTTGTCCACCGGCTTGAAGATCAACTCCGGTGCGGACGACGCGGCGGGCCTCTCGGTAGCTGCCGGTTTGGGCGCCAACATCGCTGCACTCACC
>Ga0118677_10007304_pt1 | contig 18305 bp, 18 predicted proteins | sample AliMusrvi5mmetaG_FD_86154 | JGI IMG/M metagenome (GOLD analysis project Ga0118677, IMG submission 86154) | reverse complement strand
GTGTAGATGCCTCGCGGCTCCTCTTCCAACCCGGCCAGCAGTTGCATGGCCCGCACTTTGGGCGCGCCGGTGACCGAGCCGCAGGGAAACAGCGCCCGGAAGATCTGCTCGAAGCCCACCTCGGGCCGCAGTTCGCCGGTGACGGTTGAGGTCATCTGCCAGAGGGTTCTGAAGCTCTCAAGGGCGAAGAGGCTCTCTACCTCAACGCTGCCAAAGCGGCACAGGCGGCCGAGGTCGTTGCGCAGCAGGTCGACAATCATTACGTTTTCGCTGCAGTTTTTCGGGTCGTTGCGCAGCCACTCGGCGATTGCGCGGTCCTCGCGAGTCGTGCGACCGCGGGGCGCAGTTCCCTTCATGGGCCGGGCAGTAATACGCCGTGCGTCACCGCGCTCTTCAAGCAGAAAGAACAGCTCGGGGGAGAAGCTGAGAACGTGCCGGCCCGTCTGCCAATGCAGGAAGGCGCCGTAGTCCACCGGTTGGCGCTTGCTGAGGCGCGCAAAGAGTGCCGCGGGACTGCCCGCAGCCTGCACCCGCAATGGAGCCGTAAAGTTGAGCTGGTAGACGTCGCCCGCGCGAATCCACTCGTGGATAGCTGCGATGCGTTCGGCATACTGCCGCTCAGTCAAACCAAAAACGGCGTTGAGCGGCTCTTCGGCGGACGGTTTCTCGCCCGCACCGTCTTCAAGAGGCCCAGCCAGTCCCAGAGGCTCGCCGTCAACCCAGTGCCCCAACCAGTGATTGAACAGATAGCTGCGCTGGTAGATGCCGAACCATGCCAGCGGCTGCTCCGGCCGGCGGGGACGCATTTTTGCTTTTGGCTCAAAGCAGTTGCCGCACTCGTAGGTGAAAAAACCGGCAGCGAACAGGCCCCCGGCCACGGCGCTTTCTATCTCTGCGAACAGGCCCGGTAGTTCCGAGGGCTGGTTGACTTCATAGATTCGCAGCGGCGCCGTGAAAAGCCGGCTGCCGGGCTCGTTTTCAGAGCAGGGATTGGTTTGCTTTGCGGGCGGTCTTGCATGTTCAAGCAGCACCGTCGCCGGCGCACGCTCAACAAGCGCGTACACCTCCGGTGGAAGGGGATGCCAGCGGAGTGCGCTGCTCATGTTTTTGAAGCTACTTAACGGTCAACGCCAGCGTGGTGGAGCGAGTAATCGCGGTGACGCCGTTGGTGGACTGCGCGGTTACCTTGATCACATAATTGCCGGAAGGGGTGGGTTTGTTTGCCGGCGGGCCGTGATTGAGGTAGTAGTAGCGCGGGTTGCAACCCGTTGTGCCGAGGACGGTGACCAAGCCCACCAACGCCAGCAGCGAGAGCCGGTTGAGCCAGCGGCGGCGGCCTCCGAAGGCCAGGCCGGCAAGGGTCAGCGCTCCGGGCAGCAGGAACGCCCATGCGACGGAATTGGCGTTCGAGCGGGCAGCTGGAATGGATCCCACGGCTGATCCTGCCTGGGTTTGAAACACCATCGAACTGGTGACCGGATCGACGGCGGCTTGACGGATCTCGACGCTTCCCGGGGTGAAGGTACAGGATGACTGGTCAGGGTTTCCCGAGCAGGAGAGAGTGATAAACATCGGGCCGGAAAGCCCGCTGGCGTTTACAGGTGTAATGGTGGTGATGATTGTCGAAGCCTGGCCTGCGGTGAGCGAAAGCGTGGCCGCCGCGAGGGAAACCTGAAAGTCGGGTATGCCGACATCCTGGGCATGGACCCCGGACAGGGTCGAAACAGAGGCTTTGTGGGCCGCGTCGCCCGTGTAAACCGCACGCAGCTGGTGCTCTCCGGCAGGAAGGTCAAGAACCAGGTGGGCTTTGCCTTCATCGTTCAGCACCGTCCCGGCCATGTCCTTGCCAAAATCCCGAATGGCAATCGTTCCGGCGGCGGGATATCCGTCCTCGCCAATCACGGTAACTGCGATGTGAGCCTGGGTGCGCCCTGCCTCGTCGCGCGTCTCCGCGTCGAGCGTGGTTTGCGTTGCCAGCACGCGAGCGCTTTCCGCAGCCATTGCCAACGCAGGCATCGCCAGCGCTATTCCTAGTCCCGCAACCAACTCAAGCCGCAGACCGCGGCAGCGAATGCCTCTCACTTGCACCTGCTCCAAAACTCAAAATCGTGCGCCCCCGGTTCTTGGGGCATAGAAGACCATTGTATCTGGCCCAGCCGCGCCGGTGCCAACCCTGGGCTGGTGATTTGGCCTAAACGGGCATCCGCGCAAGACCTGCTTTGACAGGAAGCACAGCGGAGTGAGCAGGTTGACCGGAAGAATCCCTGGAAACGCCGGGAGTGGTATTCTTTTGGCCATCCCAACTTGTCTTCGCCATTGGAATGCCCAGAACCACGTGAGAGTGCGACATGAAGACCTGTCCCGTATGCGATACGCCCTTTTCGGTAGAATCCGGCACTTGCACCCCAAAGGACGAAGCACCACCGATCAGGACTCACGAACCGGCAACCGGACACGGGGCGCAGGGCAAGTCCAGAGTCCCGCGGACGTTACGCAGGAATGGCATGCGGAAGTTATTGATAGTGGCCCTTCTGTCGCCGGGCGCGGCGGCGATCGCGCAGGTAAAGGCGCCGCAAAGCGCTGCACCGATCGCCATCCAGCCGCGGGACTCTCGTCCAACCCTTCTGGTGGTGTGCGACCTACCTTGTAACTGGAAACTTGACGGCGAAGCGAAGGGCCGGATTGAGGCCGAAGGATCGGCCAAGGCCAAGGTCGAACTCGGCGAGCACCTGGTGGTTGCCGTGACCGAGGATGGGCTGGATCAGTTCAAGGTCATCAAGGAGGTCAAATCGACTGGGCAGACCGTTCTGGACATCGAGCTGAAGCCGATACGCGACAAACGGGTCAGTGCCGCGAAGCCAGTGGAAGCCGAAACTGGGCTTCTTCTGGTGACCTGCGACCTGGCTTGCACGTGGACACTGGACGGCGAAGCAAAAGGCAGGATTGATGCCGGAGGCTCGGTGAAAGCGCAGATCGCAGCCGGCCCGCACAAGGTGGTTGCGGTTACTGAGGACGGCAAAGACACGGTCAGCACAAGCGTGGATGGCAAGGCCGGTGCGCAGACGCTGGTGAGCCTCGCACTCCAGCCGGTTCGCGATGCGCGAAACAAGAAAAGGCAGGACCAGGACAAGGGTGCGCAGGCCGCAGTGACCGGGCTGGTTTGGACTGACCCGGCAACCCAGTTGACCTGGGCCACCAAAGACAATGGCAAGAACGTGACCTGGAAGCAGGCGACAGACTACTGCCGGAGCTTGGCAGTTGCCGATCTCGCCGAGTGGCGGCTGCCGACCATCGACGAGTTAAAAACCGCGTACGAACCGACTGTTGATACTCCGGGAATCGACGAGACGGGGAGTGCGGTGCCGATGCACGTGAAGGGCAATTTGCACCTGACCGGCTGGCAATGGAGCCAATCGCAGGCCAACATTTCCGGGGAGGCGTGGGGCTTCAGCTTCGCCACCGGCAAGCGGCTCGCCGGACGCTTCACTGACAATCTAGGCAATCGCGCGCTATGCGTTCGCGGACCTGGAAGCCAGTAGCGCGGCCCTATCTTTGAGTTGCCGCCGTTTCGTCCTGTCATCCGTCAGGTGACGCCTGTTCGGCGCTCCGTGATTCCGCTTTTATCACTCCGGCTTTAGCACCACTTTGATGGCCTCGCCGGATTGCAGCAGTTCCATTGCCTTGGTAAATTCGCTCAGCTTGAGCCGGTGCGTGATGGCCGGCTCAAGGTCGAGTTTTCCGGTGGCCAGCAGGGCTTCCATCTGGAACCACGTTTCGAACATCTTGCGGCCGTTGATGCCCTGCACAATGGCGCCCTTGAAGATAATGTCGCGAGCGAAGTCGATTTCAACGGGGCGCGACGGAATGCCCAGCAGCGAGGCGCGTCCGCCGGTGCGCAGCATGGCAAAGCCCTGACGCATGGCTGCCGGATGCCCCGACATCTCCAGCAACACGTCGACGCCTGTGCCGCCGGTGGCCGCGAGAATCTGCTCCTGTACGTTGTCTGTGGCCGGATCGAGTGTCAGATCGGCGCCCATGGTGGCGGCCACGCCGCGGCGGTGGGCGTTTACCTCAATAGCGAAGACCTTTGCTGCTCCGCATGCCTTGGCCACCGCGATGGAAAACAACCCGATTGCGCCGCAGCCGGTCACAGCTACGGTCTGGGCGGCGATAGGTCCAGCCAGCACTGTGTGCACGGCATTACCCAGCGGATCAAGCAGCGAAGCCCAATCGTGCGGTACCGAGGCTGGCAGCTTCCAGATATTCGTCTCGGGGATGAGGACATAGCTCGCAAAAGCGCCGTCGGCGTCCACGCCCAGGATGCGCACATGCTGGCAGATGTGCGCCTCGCCGATGCGGCACTGCATGCATTTGCCGCAAGCCACGTGCATCTCGGCGCTTACCTTGTCGCCTTCTTTTACGGTGGTCACGCCGAGGCCTGTCTCGGCCACTACGCCGGCAAACTCATGGCCGGGAATCAGCGGCGGCTTGATGCGTCCCTGCGCCCAGGGATCCCAGTTGAAGATGTGCAGATCTGTGCCGCAGACACTGGCCGCCTGCACGCGCACCAGCACCTGGCCGGGGCCGGGCGAGGGCACTGGAACTTCGCGCAATTCGATTCCGGCTGCTGCTTGAGCTTTGACTACAGCCTGCATGGTGCTGGGCATTCGGGCGAACCCTCCTCAAACACGAACAACTTAGTCTACAACCGCAGGCAGAGGTCAAAGCGGCTGGTTGCGGAAAACCGGTCCCACCTGGTCGGGAATCGCACTGCCTGTCTCGATGCATGGTGGCAGGTCATAAAAGGCCTTCATGCCAGGCGCGCACCGTGGAATGGTGCGCCGCCCACGCCTGCCACACCGACTGTGCCCACTGCTCCACGGCTGCTTCATGCTCTGCAGGTGTTCGCGCCGCAAGAACATGCTTTACCGTCAATGCGCCGCGCTTCTCCGGAGGCATTAGCCATGGATAGTGCTTCTTTTTTGCCGTGATCTGCGGCATCACGTCATTTACCCGGTTGATGGGCCAGCCGCGCTCAAAGAACAGCAACAGCCGCGCAAGGTGAATCCCCACCGAGTTGCGCGCCTGCTGCGTGTCGATCCCGGGATGCTGCACCGCGTACGTGTCGACAGCGAGGCGGTGTAGCCGCATATAAGCCGGGTCCTGGTACTCCCGCGCCAACACCTCGCCGTAGGCGGCCCAGCAACCCGGTGACGAAAGCATATAGGCATGCGTCGGGCTAACGACCTCGGCAAACTCGCCCCCGCAACCGCAACATTGCATCACTCTTTTACCCTCGGGGCTGAACTCTCATGGCGAAAAACTGGCCGGTCCAGGGTAGGTTGTTGCGCGTATTGCCCAGAGCGTGTTTCATGAATGGCGATGGAATTCCAAGCCACGGTTCAGGGGTAAAAACCCCTGGTTTAACGAGCCCAATTCGGCACGACTGAAAGTCGTGCCCTGACACAAAGTGGCTTTTGAAAGGCACCCTACTTACCGCTCACAATCTGTTCCGCGCGGCCATAAGAGCCTAGGTTGTAGGCGTTTCCGTAACCCAGGCCTTTCAGTTTCTTCACGGCAACGGCGCTGCGCATACCGCTCTGGCAGTGGAGCAGCAGCACCTGATTCTTCTCCTGTACGCGGCGCGGGAGGCTTGCCTCAATGCCGTCGAGCGGAAGATTGATTGCGGCCGGAAGATGGCCGGAGCTGAACTCTGCCGGCGTCCGTACATCGATTACCAATGCACCGCTCTTCAGGTGCGCCTGCGCGTCTTTCGGTGAAATCTGGCCCGGCCTCTTCAGGAAGAACAGCATCGCCAGAACGGCGAAGGCGACGATTATCGTTGTCCAATTCATATCTATCAGTCTACCGGGCGGTTTGGTCTCTGCGCGTGTTGTCAGGCTTTCGCGACCTCAACCAGTACCGAATAAAAGGTAGCTCCCGCGCCCAGGTCGGTGAGCCGCTCGCTGGAGAGCGCGTTCACGTTGCCGCCGTCTGCGCTCATCTTGGCCCAATCCATGTGCGCGGCCACCACGCCCTGGGGCACGCTGCCGTTCATCAGCGCGGTGAGATTGAGCGACCCGCGATCATTCCAAACCCGCACCGCGTCGCCGTCTGAAATGCCGCGCGCCGCGGCGTCGGCGGGATGCATCTCAAGCCGCTGGCTGGTCCGCGCCTCCATCTTGCGGTGGCCGTCGAGGTTGGCGAAGGTCGAGTTCATGTAGTTGTCCGCCTTGCGCCCGAGGAATTCCAGCGGATAGCTCTTCGCGCCCTCTCCCCACCGCGATTCGATCGGAGCGACAAAGGCGGGGAGCGGATCGAGCCCCTGCGCGGCTAGAGTCTCCGAATAGAACTCGATCTTCCCCGTGGGCGTTGCCAGCGGCCCAGATTTATACGGCATGAACGGCTGGCGCTCCGGATCGCGGTGGAAGCTGAGCGGGACGTGTCCCTGCTGCTTCAGATCGTCAAATGTAATGTGCTCCATGCCACTGTTGGCGGAATGGCCGTCCTCGCCAATGGCAAGAGCCTGCCGAATCATCTGCTCTGGCGTGTCGTGGAAGCACTCCTCGGTGAAGCCCATGCGCGCGGCGAGTTGGCTGAAGAGCCATACGTTTGATTGCGCGTCGCCGGGAGGCTCAATGGCCTGATTGGACATCTGCACAAAATAGTGCCCGTACGCCCCCTGGATGTCGGTGTGTTCAAGAAACGTGGTCGCCGGCAGAACATAGTCGGCGTAATCTGTGGTGTCGTTGAAGAAGAGATCGTGCACCACGGTGAAGAGATCATGCCGCGCCATGCCGCGCCGCACAGCGTTCTGGTTCGGCGCTACCGCACCCGGGTTCGAGTTGTAAACAAACAGCGCATGCACCGGAATGCCTAGTCCCTGGTCCCTAGTCCCCAGTCCCTTTTCATCGTTCCCCGGTCCCTGCTCTTCCAGCGCTTCGCCGAGCAACGACATGTTCACGATGCGCGCCAGCCTACCCAGCGGCGAAGCCAGCGCCAAGTCGGGCCGCTCGATGGCCTCCTTGTCCCACTTGAAAGCCCCTGAGGTGGAAAGCTGCGCGCCTCCGCCGCGATGCTTCCATGCGCATATAAGCGCCGGCAGCATGGCAATCGCCCTGGCCGCCGTGCCGCCATTTTCAGAGCGCTGCATGCCATAGTTCATGCGGATCGCGGCAGGACGCGTGGTGGCGTACTCGCGCGCCAGTTGCTCAACCTCCGCCGCGGTCATTCCCGTCCACGCGGCGACGCGCTGCGGCGTGTACTCCTGCGCACGGGCTGCCAGCTGCTCAATGCCGTGGGTCATTTCCGCAATGTAGGCGCGGTCTTCAAGGCCCTCGTTCAAGATGACGTGCATCATGCCCAGCGCCAGCGCCGCATCGGTTCCGGGCCTGATGGCAATGTGCCAGTCGGCCAGTGCGGCAGTGCGGGTGCGGTAGGGATCGATGACGATAAGCCTCGCGCCGTTGCGGCGCGCCTGCTCGACCATGGGCCACAAGTGCACATTGTTGCCGTGGATGTTTGCGCCCCAGGCCAGCACCAGCTTCGCCAGCTTGAAGTCCTCAGTCGGCGTGGCCAGCTTCTTGCCGTAGACCAGGTTCCACGCCACGCCGCCGGCCTCAGAGCAAATCGTCCGGTCAAGCTGGCTGGCGCCCATGCGGTGAAAGAATCGCCGATCCATTGAGCCGTAACCCAGAACGCCCATGGTGCCTGCGTAGCTGTAGGGCAGAATCGACTCGGGTCCGTACATATCGCTGATTTGCTTGAGCCGCGCGGCAATCGCGTCCAGCGCTTCGTCCCAGCTGACGCGTTCAAAGGCCTCAATCTCACGCCCGCGGGGCAGCGGGCCTTTTTGCGTTCCGGGCTTTCGTCTCAGTGGGTAGAGAATGCGGTCTGGCGCATAGACGCGATCAAGATATTTGGCCACCTTGCCGCACAGAAATCCCTGGGTCACCGGATGCGATGGGTCGCCCTGGACTTTGACCGCGCGCCCCGCCGCATTCACCGTCACCAGCGCGCCGCAACTGTCAGGGCAGTCGTGCGAACAGACCGTGTGAACAATGCGGAAAGGGGAGGTTGCGACAGCCGCGCACATAGTGCCATTGTAAGCTGAATGCGGAGGTGAGCAGATGAAGAGGTTCTTACTGGCTTTGGCGTTGCTGTGTGCCGTCAACGCTTTACAAGCGCAAACAATCGGCGAGGACGAGACGGCCATTCGCGAGGCTCTGACAGCGCAAATCGCGGCGTGGAACAACGGCGACGTTTCGGCCTTCATGCAGACCTACGAGAACTCGCCGGAGACAACCTTCATCGGAGCCACCCTGGGCAAAGGATACGAGCCAATCCGCGACCGCTACCTCAAGTCTTATTCCACGCCGCAGCAGATGGGCACCCTGACCTTCACCAAGCTTGAGATTCGTTTGCTGCCCTGTTCCTGCGGCAAAACGGAGTACGCCGTTGTCACCGGCAGCTTCCACCTTGAACGCACGGCCAGGGGAGAAGCAAAGAAGGACGACGGCATATTCTCGCTCGTCTGGCGCAAAGGCTCCAGCGGCTGGAAGATTCTGCTGGATCACACCAGCTAGTGCTTGCGGCAACGAATGCACTACACTGGCCCTGCGCCGTCGCATCAACCCGGGCGGCATCGGGTGATTTGATTGAGCCAGGCTTCCAGTTCCACGTCTCTCAAGTCACGCCGTATCGCAAAGATTCAGCTCTTCGCGGTATCCACGCTTGCCCTGGCCGGCATTATCAACTACATCGATCGCGGGTCGCTGGCGATTGCGAATACCACCATTCGCGCCGACCTTGGCATCTCGGCCACGCGGATGGGCGTGCTGCTGTCGATCTTCTCGATGTCCTACGCCCTCTCGCAACTGCCCATGGGAGTTCTTCTCGACCGGCTCGGCGAGCGCATTGTTCTGGGCGCGGGCATGTTTCTCTGGTCGGCGACGCAAGCGGCCACTGGCCTTATCGGCAGCTTTAATTCCTTCGTGACTGCGCGCATCGGACTGGGCATCGGCGAGTCGCCCTATGTCGTGGGCGCGGTCAAAACAGTCAACGACTGGTTTGACGTCCGCGACCGCGCCTCGCCCACGGGCATCTTCAACAGTTGCACCGCGTTTGGCCAGGCCATGGCGCCGCCCATTCTCACCGTGGCCATGCTGGCCTTCGGCTGGCGGGGGATGTTCATGCTCATCGGCATCCCCGGAATACTGCTGTCTATCGTCTGGTTCGCTTTCTATCGCGACCGCAAGAACGTACAACTCGACGACGCCGAGAAAGCCTATCTCGAAGCCTCCGGCCCTCGAAACACGGTTGCCCGCATCACTCTTGCACAGTGGCTGGGGCTGTTTCGCCTGCGCACCATGTGGGGCATGATGCTGGGCTTCGGCGGCATCAACTATACGGCGTGGCTTTACATGACTTGGATGCCGAGCTATCTCGAAGCCGAACATCACGTCAGCATCCGGGCCACCGGGCTGATCGCCGTAATTCCGTTCTTCTGCGGCGGGGTTGGCATGCTGCTCAGCGGGTTTATCGCCGACTTCCTGGTGCGCCGAGGCGTTCGTCCAATCAAGACCCACCGCACGATTCTGGTCGCGGGGATGACCTGCTCCGGCCTGAGCACGCTGCTGGTCCCCTACATTCACGGCGCAACGGCTGCCGCCTTCGGGATCGGCATGGCGCTCTTCTTTATCTATCTGGCAGGCAACTCCGGCTGGGGCCTGGTGCAGTCCATCGCGCCTGCCGGGATTGTGGCCTCGGTGGGCACCATCCAGAACTTCGGGAGCTTCGTCTTCGCCTCCATGGCGCCCATCCTCACCGGATGGCTGCTCGACCGCACGCATTCGTTTCACCTGACCCTGACCATCTGCTGCATGGTCACACTTGCCTGCGCGCTCTCGTACGTCTTCATCGTGAAAGACCCGATCATGGCAGAAAGCTGACGTGCATCGGCGCCTCGACGCCGAAGCCCGCTTCTGTAAACTGGATGCGCAGCAAGCCGCAGGTTAGGAGCGCCTTCACTAGCCAAGGCGAGATGCGCCCGCAGATGAGCGAGTGCTAATTCCACAAAGACCGGGTGCCCCATCCATTCGCCGTCTTTCTGGCGAATGGGTGGGATACCTCGAACCTCAACCGACCCGTTCATGGGGGGTGTCATCGCATGTTGAAGTCCGGCATTCTGAATCCCGATATCAATTCGCTTTTGAGCCGCGTGCGGCACACCAATACGCTGGTCATTGCCGACCGGGGTTTTCCCTTCTGGCCGCAAATCGAAACGGTGGACATCTCGCTCACCGACGATCTTCCCAGGGTGCTCGATGTGCTCAGGGCTATTCGAGACAACTTCACCATCGGCAAGGCATTTATGGCCAAGGAATTTCGCCGCGCCAACTCCGCCAAGACGCGCCACCACTTCGAGGCGGCGCTTGAAGGCATCCAGCTGACCTTCGAGCCGCATATCGACTTCAAGAAGCGCGTCCCGCTAGCTATCGGACTGATCCGCACCGGCGACACAACGCAGTACGCGAACATGATTCTGGAGTCGGCATAGAAATGCTGATCCGCCGTTCTCGATTTCAGAAGCTCCCGTGTACACTGGTCACGCCATGAGTTGCCTATTCTGCAAGATCGTTGATGGAACCATTCCCTCCACGCCTGTCTACCAGGACGAGCTCTGCTACGCCTTCGCCGATATCAACCCGCAGGCTCCGGTGCATGTGCTGGTGGTTCCGCGCGAGCATATCGTGTCGATGGACGAATGCAAACAGAGCAACTGCAACCTGATGGGCCACCTGCTGTGGGCCGCGGCAGAGATTGCACGCGCCAAGGGACTCGGCAAGGGCTATCGCGCCGTGCTGAACACCGGCTCGGACGGCGGGCAATCCGTTGAACATCTGCACGTTCACTTGCTCGGGGGACGGGCGCTCTCCTGGCCTCCGGGATAGGTCCTCCGTTCCATAAAAAGAGGGTGCTCCCTGTCAGGGTGCGCCCTCTTCTGCGTTTCAACTCAGCCCGCGTTAAGCCGGCTGCGGAAAGTTGTCTTCCTCATCATCCACGCCATAGCGGCGCAGAAGGTTGGGCAGGCTCTGCGAGAAGGCTGATCGCGGCATCACTGTGTCGCATCCGGCTTCGACCGCCTTGGCCTTCAGTTCCCCTTGCAGGTGGTTCAGGAAGCCGATAATTGACGTGGCTTTCTTTAGCTTGGCCTTGAATTTAGGGATCAGCGCGATGGGCTTGGCGTTCAGGTTGTTCAGGTCGAACACCAGCAGGCGCGGCCGCTCGGCTTCAGGCAGGTCGGTGAGTTTGGTGACCAGTTCCTTGTCGCCGCCCTTGATGAATTCCACTTTCACACCCAGCTTGCGGGCCGTCTCCTGGATTTTGGCCAGGAAGAACAGGTCCTCAATAAAGCAGTAGATGCGGGTGGGAGCGTCTTCGCGAACGGGAGCGGCGGCGGCGGCCGGGGAGGAGAAATTGTCCTGATAGTAGGGGCCGTTGTGGCCGTTGCCGATCTGGATGGTCGAGGGTGGACCGTCGGCTATATTCCCGTTGGCAACGCGGTAGCTGTGGTCCATGGGACCTACAAACTCGCGCGGGCCTTTCTGTTTGCCCTTGCGCTTGCCCTGTGATGGGCCTGAAACGCTGTTGCCGGGTTGGGCAGCGGAAGCCGATCCCTTTTGAAAGAACTTCTTCTTCTTCCGTCCCTGTCCCTGACCCTGGCTCTGCTGCGAGTGTGCGGGGTGCGCGGCAGCTTTCCTATGTTGAACGGGGGGAGCTTGCGGCGGCGCGGGGGCGGGAGCGGCCGGTGCCTGCGGCTGAGCAGCCTGTTGCACCTGCGGGGCTGCCTGTTGGCTTGATTTGCTCTTGCGGCGGCGCCGGCGGCGCCGATGCCCCTGCGACTGCCCCGTGCCGTTGGCCGGGGCCTGCTCCAGTTCAGACTGGGGCTGCGTCGAATCTGTCGTCATGCGTGTTCTTCCTGGCACTCTTCAATCAAGTGCACTGCGTTTCTGCTTTCAGCATTGCCTTGACGGGTGCTGAACTCTATTTGCCTGCCGCCTGTCCGGTACGGAACGGGAATCGCGACGACCGGCGGTCCAATCACAACAGGACCCAAGGCATACTGCGGGGGGAGCAGGGCTCGGCGCGCAGGTTGCCATGACTTCCAGGAGCCTTGCCGCCGCATACAAAGAAACCCTACAGGCGTTTCATCCCAATGTCAGGATCTATACGATGCGGCAGGTGCTTTCCTCTGGTGATGCCTTACACGAAGAAACTTTCGCCGTTTGATGCCACTAAGGATTGAACTGGTTGGCGAGGTTTCCTTGCCCGGCGAGCTTGCACTGCCCGTCTTCGGGTGGCAAGCGTCAGCCGCTTGTTAGGCAAGTCTGATAGTACAGCGAAGCGTCCCGGCTGGCAAGTCAATCATATTTCTATCGCGGCCGGGTGAAATTGAGCCGCAGCAAACCAGCAGAAAGAAACCGCCCCCGCAAATGCAAAACGCCACTCCGTTTGGAGTGGCGTTTCGGTCTCCTGTGCTGGCCACTGGCCTCCCAAGCCTTTTTTGGACGGCGGTTGAATCCGTCGTACCTTTTGCAGACTTTCCCGGCCGGTTCTCCTTCTTTTTGAAGGCCCGCATCTTTGGCGGTGGCTCTTGCCGGGTGTCCGTTCTTCTTTGGGCTGGCCTGCTTGCTCCCAGCACCTGGTTCATCACTGGCGCACTTCTAATTGCAATCGAAGCGCCAATAGGATAGTTATTTATTTTCAACCACTTGCGGCCTTCTGATTTCTGAGGTTTTCTGCATTATGGTATGAATTAAAGCCTAAATCTCCGCAAACTCATAGAAGCACCTCTCAACGCTGACACTTTGGACAGTAATGGGTTCCTCGCCCGGCCACCAGAATCCTCTTGATCGGCGTCGCGCAGCGCCGGCAAGGAAGGCCGGTTCGCAGGTAGACACAGTGCTCCAACTGGAAGAAGCCATGCATCCCTTCGGCATCCACGTAGTCTGAAACCGATGATCCGCCCAGCCGGATCGCGTCCTTGAGAACCTGGAGCAGGGCCGCGCGCAGCCGCTCCAACTCCGCCCGGGTCAACCGGCTTGAGCTCTTGCGGGGGCGGATGCCGGCCCGGAAAAGGCTCTCGTCGGCATAGATATTGCCCACTCCGGCGAGCAGGGCCTGGTTGAGCAAAGCTGCCTTGATTGAAAGGCGCCGCGGGTGAAACAGGGCGGCAAACTCCTCGGCTGCAATCGTCAGCGGCTCGGCGCCTTGGGCGCTGAACCCGGCTTTCCCGCTCAAATCGCGGAACTCGAGGCGCCCAAACCGCCGCGGATCAACGAATCGCAGTTCCTTGCCGCCTGAAAGGCTGAGCCGCGCGTGGGTGTGGGGGGCAACGGGCGCGTCGGGAGTGGTAACCAGAAGGCGCCCGGTCATGCCCAGGTGCACCACCCATTGGGCTGCCGGATGGTCTCCACTCTGGCTCGAAGGGCCGCCGAGTTCACAGACAATGTGCTTTCCGGTGCGGTGAACCCAAAGGATGGCGCGGCCCTCAAGCCCTTTTGCCTGTCGCGCCGCTGGAGTTTTAAAGGGCTGCGGATGGGAGCAGCACCAGGCCTGCACGATGCGCTGCCCGCGCACACGGACATCCACACCATTGGCGATGGTCTCTACCTCAGGAAGCTCAGGCATTGGAATATTGTAGTGGACGGAAGTTTTGGGGCGCGCGAGTCGCGCGGGGCGGAACTAACCCAGGTCTTCTGTATACTCATCGAACTCGGCTTCGTGCGCCCGGGCGGCTCCCCATTTCTCAAGGTAAACCAGCCCCAGCCCCAAGCCTATTACGAACACGCCGACGGAAGAGTACTCAGCTATTGAAAGCCTTCGGTCCTCGTCTTCGGTCTGGTAGACGACCGTGCCGTTGATATTCCGCGGAGTCATCCGCATCTCTTCGGGCGTGGGCCATCGGGGCATGGTGTCAAGGTAATGTGTCGAAATCATGGCGGAGATAACCAATCCCGCCAAGCCCGGGAGCAGAAACAGCAGTGAGATAAAGCGAAGCGTTGCCAGTTGTGCGGCTTTCAAGCTATTGACCTCAATGCGATGGCGTTCCAGGGAAATGGGCGACTTGAGAGCAAGCTGGCAATTGGACAAGCGCTGCGGTGGCTCAGTCGAGACCGTCTTCCGCGGCGTTTCAAAGGCGTTGCAGTGCTCATCGATTCTCACCCAGCGAGTGGCCCAAACGTATCTCAGGACTTATCGCAGTCCAAGATGGAAGATAGACTGTCCCAGCAGGAGTAATGTTTGCCGATTATGCAAATGCCAGCAAAGATCTTCCCGAACCGAAGAAGGCAGTAACCGTGCTTCGATCTCGACTGTTACCGGCCACGGTGTTACCGCCGCGTAACTCGCGGAAAAAACCAAGTTACCAATGACGAGTCCCGCTCGCCATTCTTCTCAGTTCACACAGCCATTGTGCCGAGACCAAGGGGCATCGCCGTTGCGCAATCGCAAGTTCAACACGAGCTCAGTGTCTGTGTCGGGTGTAGCTATTGAGTATGGATGCCTGTGGCTTGCGGGAGGTTGCTCAGAAGACTGGTCTTAGGAGTTCCTTTTGCCATGGAGGGTCGTGAAGATGGATGCGGCTGCGCCTGTCGCCTGTCGCCTGCACAAATTTCTTGAGTCATGCGGTAGCGACAGGGTGCAAGGCAGTGCCGGGGTCTGGCGTCAGGCTACTTATGTTCGTCAGGGTCGCGAATCCGGCTTGCCTCAAAGCTCACGATCTTCCACTTTCCCTGGGCATCGCGCGCGTACACGTGGGTGTAGCGATAGCTGCCGGAAATATCCCGGCTGCCTGAAGTGCCCCTGACCTCGGCGCGCGATGTTACCAGAACCGTTGTCCCATAGAACCGCAGTTTGCGCTCGGAGAGGTCGATCGATGTGAAATGATTCACGCCCGTTCGCACGTTGGCCAGGGTCTTCTCCCTGGTTTCAAGGGTCCCTGACGCAGTAATGGCCATATAGTCGTCGGTCAGCAAGGCTTCCATTGCGGGGATGTCGGCTTTGAGCACGGCACTGCGCCATGCTTCTTCAATCCGCTCAATCTCATGGCGATTCTCGTGCTTCTGCCCGCGAGGCTGTCCGGCCTGCAGGGTTTGCACGCAGCCGATTAGAGCGAGCACCAGAAACAGAGCCGAATCACGGCTCACGATATCGAGAGGGCTTTTGACGATGCGGGGCATGAACGTATCGGATGGTAGTCCCGGCAGGTTGCGCCGGTCAATGCACAATTGATCTGCGCAACCCGTCCACCCATCAATTCTTGTGGAATTCACGGCCATGAGTTTTCAGGGCCGACGCAGGTTGGACGGGAGCATGGCTTAGACGAGAGCAACCAGGTTCTCAATGCTCCGCTCTTTCATCCTCTGGTAGAGCCCACCCACCGCATATTTCTTGAAGTGCTCCGTTTCGCGGTGTGCTTCCAGGGCCTGCTGGTCCCGGTATTGCTCGTAGATGAGCACGGTGTCCGGGTCGTCCTCCACCCGGTGCGGAATGTAGCTGACACATCCCGGTTCCTGGCGCGAAGCGGCTGCAAGCAGCCGCAGGGTTTCGGCAATATCGGCCCGGTCTTCGGGGGCGAACTTCAGGCGGACGGCAAAACTGACCAAGGCAGAACTCCTTTGTGGCCGGGGCAAACGCCCTCGGATGACTTTTTCAGTCTAGGCATGAATGCTGTCGAGAACGGCGGCAAACTCGGGCAGAACCATGGTCTGGTCCCGGTCTGGGCCGGTTGAAACCATTCCTATTTTGGCTCCGCTCTCCCGCTCCTGGAAGCGCAGGTACTCGCGCGCAGCTTCGGGCAGTTTATCAAACTGCGTAATCCCCTCGGTTGACTCGCGCCAACCTTTCAAGATCGTGTAGATCGGCTTGATCTTCTGCAGGCCAAACACATCGGCAGGAATTTCGTCGGTGATTTTGCCGTCGATCTCGTAGGCGGTGCAGATAGGAATCTCGGCCAGTTCGTCCAGAACATCCATCTTGGTAATCACCAGCCATTCCGCGCCATTTACCTGGTTCGAATAGCGAAGCAGAGGCATGTCGAGCCAGCCGCAGCGCCGCGGCCGTCCGGTCACCGCGCCGTACTCGTTGCCGCGCGCGCGCAGGTGGTCGCCCGTTGCGTCACTGATCTCGGTTGGGAACGGGCCCTCGCCCACGCGGGTCACATAAGCCTTGGTCACGGAGATCACCGTGCCAATGGCCGTCGGTCCAACGCCGGTTCCGGTGGCTGCTCCGCCGGCTGTGGCCGACGATGAGGTCACGAACGGATACGTGCCGTGGTCGATGTCCAGCATGGTTCCCTGCGCGCCCTCAAACATCACGCTGCCGCCCTCGGCCAGAATCTTGTTAAGCATGCGACCGGTGTCGGTCACGAAGGGACGCACCTGCTCGGCGGCTTCGGCGTATTCGTCATACATTTTCGTCGGATCAAGAGGGTCGGTGCCGAACAGTGCGTGCGCAATGGCGTTCTTTTCGTTGCAGGCGGCTTCGATGTGCGTTTTCAGCAACTCAGGACGCAGCAGGTCCACGATGCGCAGCCCGCTGCGGGCCATCTTGTCCTCATAGGCCGGGCCAATGCCCCGGCTGGTAGTGCCAATCTTTTTGCGCCCCGGCGCGCTCTCGGCGGCCAGTTCAATCATCCGGTGATAGGGCAGAATCACCTGGGCCCTGTTCGACACATACAGCTGTTCGTCCACGGCCACGCCCAGCCCGCGCAGCTTGGCCACTTCCTTCAGGAAGGCGATGGGGTCAAGCACCACGCCATTGCCGATAATGCCTTTGCAACCCTTGCGCAGCACGCCGCACGGAATGAGCTGCAGCACAAACTTGTGTTCGCCGTGGATGACCGTGTGCCCGGCATTGTGTCCGCCGGCATACCGAGCCACCGCGCCGAACCGCTCGCTCAGCACGTCAACAATCTTGCCCTTGCCCTCGTCGCCCCATTGGGCGCCCAGCACTACTGCAGTCTTCGCTCGCATGGCCTTCCGTTTCTCTAGAGCTGGTTTTCAGAAGAGAGAAAGCCCGGTTTGCCAGCCCCTTAACAGAGTCCGTCGCAAAGCTCGAGCCACAAAACAAAGGCGCAGTTCCAACTAACTGCACCGCTTTTGATGATAAACCCTGCCGGGTTCCGCGTCGCCGAGGGCTGCTGGGCTTGAGCACTTCTCCGGCGGTTCTCGCAGCCCCGCCAAAATTCATGTTAACCAACCGCCGTTCCATTCGTTGTGTATGCAGAAGAGCCCGTCCATCCTCTTCCATCGAAGGGAACACTTCATGCTTAGACCCAACCGCCATTTGTCTCGCGTTCTTTGTTCGCTTGCAGCCTCTGCCATTCTGCTTGCCCCTCTCGGCTTTGCGCAGACCAAGCCCAATCCGCCTGCAGCCGCGCCCCAGGCCGCCGAGCCGGTTCCTACTGAGAAAGACCTTGCCGCAACCCAGAGCCAGCTAATCAAACTGCTTCGCCTCAGCCCCAAGCTGACCACCGTTGTGGAGCACGATCCTTCGCTGCTTTCCAACCAGGACTACGTGAGCCGCAACAATCCGCAGCTGGCCCAATTCCTTGCCACCCATCCTGAGGTTGGCCGTAACCCCGAGTTCTATCTCTTCACCCATATTAGTGGCGGCAGCGGAGATCCCGACGAAGCGCTCGAACGCGCCGTCTGGCCTGAGTTTAACCGGGGACCGCAAGGCCGCCCGCCGTTTGCCGAATTTCTCAGCGACATGCCCGGCGTGCTGGCCTTCGCCTGCTTCCTAGTCGCGCTTGTCTGGCTGACAAAGCAGTTCATCGAGACCCGCCGCTGGAGCCGCATCTTCAAGCTGCAAAGCGAAGTACACGGCAAGCTGATTGACAAGTTCAGCTCAAACCAGGAACTGGCGGCGTACATGGGGACCGAGGCCGGCAAGCGCTTTCTTGAGGCCGCGCCCATTCCCATTGACGTGGAACGGCAGCAGCGCGTGCCCAACGCGGTGGCCAGGGTGCTTACTCCGCTTCAGGTAGGCATTGTGCTCACGCTTCTGGGAGCAGGTTTCTTCCTGCTGCGCCATGCCAGCCCGGATTTGGAGATACCGATGCTGGTTTTGGGCACCATCGCCCTCATGCCCGGCGTGGGATTTATCCTTTCGGCAGGGGTAACCTGGGTGCTTGCTTCGCGCCTTGGCCTGATGCCCGAGAACCCCCAGAACGCGTCCATCGACTCAAGAGAGCAGCAGTGAGCCGAAAGGCCGCGATCAACAATGAGGAAGCCCTTGCC
>Ga0118677_10007303_pt1 | contig 18305 bp, 18 predicted proteins | sample AliMusrvi5mmetaG_FD_86154 | JGI IMG/M metagenome (GOLD analysis project Ga0118677, IMG submission 86154) | reverse complement strand
ACCAGATAGATGCAGGCATCCCAGAGGATGAGGTATGGGTGGATTTCACGCTAACCAACATGAAACCCATTCATGCCAGATGGACCGGTAATACTTTCGAGAAGCTTCGAGATAGGAAAGAGCTAATGAAAGAAGCGTAGGAAGTAACCGGTCAGCTGTGGAGTGTCATCCATGGTACGTTCACACCAACCCCAAATTTTCAACCTACATTTGCTTTTGTACATGGCGGATTGGAAATTGGTGCCTGGGGATCGACTGATTTTACCGGCAGTTATAAAGAAGCTGATCTATATGCTTCGTATGCAAAAGGTCCTTTAAAATTTACAGTAACCGATTATTACTGGTTAAATACAACAACAACTGGTCTTCGTTATTTCAATTATAAGAATGCGACAACTAATCACATTTTTGAGGGATCAGTGGCTTATTCAGGGCCTCAATCGTTTCCGCTAAGTATTGCTGCCAATGTTATGTTCGCCGGTAATGATAAAAAGTATGATCCCAAAATGAATGCTCAAGATCCAACAAAACAGGCTTATTCTACGTATATCGAACTTGGGTATGCCTTAAAATACTTCAGTCCGTTTATGGGTATTACTCCTGCTGATGGGTATTACGGAGATGGTTACGGTGGAGTTACTGGCCTTGGCGTTGTGAATATTGGAGCTACAAGTACAAAATCACTGAAAATTACAGATAGTTATTCTTTGCCATTAAAAACAACACTGGGCTTTAATCCCCAGAAGGAAGATATCTATTTAGTATTTGGGATTACATTTTAAAATAATATATAAACCCCAGCACTTCATGTCTAAAACGAAGATTATTAAACTTAGAATACTTTTTAAAACAAAGAAATTATGAAATCAAAAATCACGAAATCATTTATGTTTTTGGCAGTTGTTCCTGATACTTCAGGTGCTGTTGCCTCAAACGGTCCTTTAAGCTATCTCATTGGAGGTTTAGTGGCCCTGCTTATCCTGGGTTATTTAGTCTATACCTTATTACGACCCGATAAATTTTAATAACCTTATAAATCGAAAAATATGAATGAAGCTATTCAAATAGTCATTTTCCTGGTAGCATTGGTTGTACTTGCACCAGTCTTAGGGAAGTTTATGGCAAAGGTTTTCATGGGAGAGAACCATTTTCTGAAGCCGGTTTTTGGCTGGCTTGAAAAATCAGTATACCGGATATCTGGCATCAAAAGTGAAGAAGAGATGAACTGGAAGACCTATCTATTTGGTGTTCTCCTTTTCAATTTTTTTGGCATGGTGTTTTTATTTCTGATACAGATATTTCAGGCCTTTTTACCGCTGAATACTGAACACTTGCCTAATGTATCGTGGCATCTTGCATTTAATACCGCCGCTAGTTTTATCACAAATACCAACTGGCAATCGTACAGCGGAGAAAATACTCTAAGCTACCTGGTTCAGATGCTTGGGCTTACCGTGCAGAATTTTGTCAGTGCAGCAACCGGTATTGCAGTTGTATTGGCCCTGATTCGCGGGCTGACCAGGAAAACTACCGACGAACTTGGTAATTTCTGGACAGATATGACCCGAACGGTGGTCTATGTATTACTTCCCCTTTCAATTCTCTTCACTGTTATTTTAGTGGGGCAGGGCACTGTACAGACCTTTTCGCATTATATCACTTCAACTTCCTTGCAGGGGGCTCACCAGGTCATAGCACTCGGACCTGCGGCATCTCAAATTGCAATTAAAGATTTAGGGACAAATGGCGGGGGTTTCTTTAATGCCAACAGTGCGCATCCGTTCGAAAACCCCACTCCTTTCTCCAACTTTCTAATCATGCTTGCACTTGTTATCATTTCAGCAGGATTAGTATTTACTTACGGCCATTATGCCAAATCGAAACGGCAAGCGTGGGCCATTTTTATCACCATGTTTATCCTGTTTGCGGGTGGGCTGGCACTATCCCTTTGGGCCGAGTACAGTCATAATAATGTGTTAAACATTGCCGGTAACATGGAAGGAAAGGAAACGCGATTCGGAGTAATGAACAGCATCTTGTATTCTGTTACGACTACTGTTACTTCGAATGGTTCGGTAAACTGCATGCATGACAGTTTATCTCCTTTATCCGGTCTGGTAGCCATGTTCAACCTTATGCTGGGAGAAATCATATTTGGCGGTGTTGGTTCAGGACTATATGGGATAATAATCTTTGTCTTTATTACTGTATTTATTGCAGGACTTATGGTTGGGAGGACTCCCGAGTTTCTGGGTAAGAAAGTGGAAGCCTATGAAATGAAGATGGCAATTCTTGCAGTATTGGCGCCCAGTATAGTCATCAAATTGTTTTCGGCCATAGCATGTACAATTCCGGCAGGTGTGGCGGGTCTCAACAATGCGGGGCCACATGGACTTTCGGAAATACTTTATGCGTTCAGTTCGGCTGCAGGAAATAACGGCAGCGCTTTTGGAGGGCTCAATGCGAATACGGTTTTTTATAACCTGATGATAGGATTTGGAATGCTCATAGGTCGTTTTGGAGTTATTATACCGGTAATGGCAATTGCAGGAAACATGGCGAAGAAAAAAATAACACCGGAATCAGCAGGTACTTTTAAAACAGATAATTGGCTGTTTGTTTTGCTACTGATCGGTATAATACTCATCATCGGTGGTTTGACATTTTTCCCACCCCTGGCATTGGGTCCTATCGTTGAACATTTCCTCATGAATCTGGGGGTTACCTATTAATTATTATTCAAGATATTAGCCATGGAAAAAAGAGATATAAATCAATTGTTTACCAGAGATATTGCGGTACAAGCCGTTAAAGATTCTTTCATTAAACTTAACCCTTCGGTTTTGGTAAAGAACCCGGTAATCTTCATTGTGGGGATTGGTGCAGTCATGACCACGGTTGTTGTGCTAACAGATATTTTTGCAGGCCATTTTTCAAATTTTAACTTCCAGATTACACTATGGCTCTGGTTTACAGTGCTATTTGCCAATTTTGCGGAAGCGATTGCTGAAGGAAGGGGAAAAGCACAGGCAGATAGTTTGCGTAAAAGCCGCACACTAACCAAGGCACGGAAGTTGATAAATAATAAGGAAGAATTGGTCTTGGCCAATGATCTCAGAAAAGGAGATGTCGTTATTTGTACAGCAGGGGATGTGATTCCTGCCGACGGGGATGTAATTGAAGGAATTGCCAGTGTCGATGAATCAGCTATTACAGGTGAATCGGCGCCTGTGATCCGTGAGAGCGGTGGTGACCGGTGTGCTGTAACCGGAGGTACAAAGGTAATCAGTGATGAGATCAAAATTATCATAACATCTGAACCGGGCAATACTTTCTTAGATCGTATGATCGCGTTGGTTGAAGGAGCCAAACGTCAGAAAACACCGAACGAAATAGCCCTGATTATTCTATTATCGGGTTTAACCATCATATTTCTGTTGGTCGTTGTATGTATGCCGGCTTATTTCAGTTACAGCTTAACGGCTTCAGGTTTACCTCAGAATCAAAACCTTACATTGCCGGTATTGATATCGCTGCTTGTCTGCCTTATCCCTACTACAATCGGTGGATTACTGAGTGCCATAGGCATTAGCGGAATGGACCGTTTGTTGCGTAAGAATGTCATAGCAACCAGCGGAAAAGCCATAGAAGCAGCCGGAGATACAGATGTTTTATTGCTTGATAAAACGGGAACAATCACTTTAGGCAACAGGATGGCAACCAATTTTCTACCAGCCGATGGAGTAACTGTTTTGGAACTTGCCGATGCTGCCCAGCTTTCATCCTTATCAGACGAAACACCCGAAGGTCGCTCTATTGTTATCCTGGCCAAAGAAAAATTCAACATCCGTGCTCGTGAAGTTCATGAATTGCATGCTGTTTTTATCCCGTTTTCAGCCCAAACCAGAATGAGCGGGGTGGATATCAAAGGGCCTGATGGTAAGCTTCTTCAGATACGTAAAGGTTCATCGGAAGCCATGCGTACATTTGTGCAAAGCAATAATGGATTTTACCCTAAAAAGATTGAGAATATCGTTTCTGAATTGGCAAGGCAAGGGGCTACACCTTTAGTTGTAGCTGAAAATAACGAAGTTCTGGGGGTGATACATCTTAAAGACATTGTAAAAGGAGGTATTAAACAACGATTTGCAGAACTTCGGAAAATGGGTATTAAAACCGTGATGATAACAGGTGATAATGCTTTAACTGCAGCTGCAATAGCTGCAGAAGCAGGAGTCGACGACTTTATGGCAGAAGCCACACCCGAAGATAAATTACGACGTATTCGTGAGGAACAGGCAAATGGCCATCTGGTGGGCATGATTGGTGACGGAACGAATGATGCCCCGGCATTGGCTCAGGCAGATGTTGGCTTAGCCATGAATACAGGTACGCAGGCTGCCCGTGAAGCTGGGAATATGGTTGATCTGGACAGTAACCCAACCAAACTAATTGAAGTTGTTGAAACCGGAAAGCAATTACTGATGACCCGGGGAGCGCTGACAACCTTCAGTATTGCAAATGATGTGGCAAAGTACTTTGCTATTATTCCGGCAATAGCCTCTATGTTATATGTAACCACTGCAGGTATTGCACCGCTAAGTGTCCTGAATATCATGAAACTTTCCACCCCTGAGAGTGCCATTTTAAGTGCGGTCATATTTAATGCCCTCATTATTATTGCCCTCATTCCGCTGGCACTGAAAGGTGTGAAATACAGGCCAATCTCTGCCAACAGGGTACTTGCTCTGAATATTCTGATCTATGGGATTGGTGGCATTATCATTCCATTTTTTGGCATCAAATTGATTGATATGATTCTTGGGTTCGCCCATTTGATTTAATAACATGAAAAATCAATGAATTTTAAACGCTTATTATGAAAACACAAATATTAACAGCATTAAAGTTTTTACTGGCAATGACTATTCTGACCGGAATAATCTATCCGCTTCTTATGACCGGAGTTGCACAAATTGCATTCCCATCGCAGGCAAACGGGAGCTTGATTCTGAAAGATGGTAAAATTATAGGCTCTGAATTAATCGGACAAAAATTCGACAGTACTATCTATTTTTGGTCAAGGCCTTCCGCTATCGATTACAATCCAATACCTTCAGGAGCATCCAATTTTGGACCAACCAGTAAAGCATTAAAGAAACAGGTTGATGACCGGCGTGCTGCATTTGTAACCAGTAATTCAATTACGGATAGCGGAACAATTCCCATGGAAATGATCTTTGCTTCCGGAAGCGGGCTGGATCCGCATATTTCGCCAAAAGCAGCCATAATGCAGGTAGACCGAATTGTGAAAGTACGGCAACTCGATGCGGAGAAAAAACAACAAATACTGAATGTGATTACGAAATTATCGGAAGCGCCTCAGTTTTTAATCCTTGGTGAAGACCGTATAAATGTTTTGGCATTGAACCTTGAACTCGATAAATTAAATAAAAAATGATAGTTGAAGGAACCAAATAATTGTTTCATATTAATTCAAAGTTATTCAATTCGTTTTTGATTGAGCACAACTCATTTATTTCCACCAATAACCTTGGTGGAAATATTTTTTTAATTCATACGTTATGAAGTTTATTTCTAATAAGGAATGCTTATTATTCTTAAATTTGATCCTGCTATTAAATTAGAAATATCAAACCAATATGAAATGTTAAAAAGCCAATTTAAATCTATATAAAATGAAACTATCAATTCGAACAAAATTTACCCTGGGGATGGTGTTTATATTTATCATCATTCTGGTTTTACTGGGATTTTCTGCCTTTTACCTGAATAAATTATCCAATAAAACAAGTGCAATCCTCAAAGAGAATTACTTATCAGTCGTTTATGCCCGTGAGATGTCAGAAGGATTAATGCATATCAATCAGGAAATGATTAATTCTTTCATTACCGGCAAAGTTCCCGATAGCTTGTATATACAGAAAGAATTTGGTGTAATTGACCAATCCATTCTATTGGAGAATAATAATCTGACAGAGCCCGGTGAAGATAAACTAGCAGCCGGGATTGAAACCGGAATTAAGGAATATCGTGAATCATACCGGCAAGTGATGAAGCCACCTGTACAAGCTGATATTGTGCTGGTCCAACAGAAAAAATTCAACATACTTCAACAGCAGTTATTGGCCTTATCAAAAATGAACGGGAAGGCGATTGAAGTAAAAACAGATGATGCAAAGCTTTCGTCAAAAGATGCATTAACAGGAATGACTATACTTGGCAGTTTTAGCTTTCTTATTGCGTTGAGTTTTATATATAGTTTTGCTTCCTATTTTAACGAACGGTTTTTTCAATTGTACAATGGGATCAAGGAAATAGTATCCAGTAATTACGGACAACGGCTTTATTTCGATGGGATTGATGAGTTTTATGAGATTTCGTTGTTGTTTAATCAAATGGCTGAAAAACTGAGTGCAAGTAAAGGTGAGGAAGAAAAGCCGGTAGAATATTTCAAAGACTTTGAAGATGATGGCAGTTATAAAGAGATTGATGAATTGAAAGATGTATTATCCCGTCTTAAAAGCGTTGAAAGACAGGCAGAAGAAGTAATTTCGAGAATAGAAAACAAGAAGTAGTTTATGGACACAACAGACGATCGCCCAAATCCTGATGTTTTGCTGGCTTCGATGAAAGAAGAGGAAGCAAAAAGCAAACGTGGTAAACTGAAGATATTTTTCGGAATGTGTGCCGGGGTGGGGAAGACTTATACCATGTTGCAGACTGCACAAATCGAGAAAATGAAAGGTGCTGAAATTATTATCGGTTATGTGGAAACACACAACCGGAAAGAAACAGCCCAGCTTGTTGAAGGTTTTGAATTGATTCCGCGCAAGAAATATCGATACAAATCCACTCAGGTGGAGGAAATGGATTTGGATGCAATTATCGCACGAAATCCCCAATATGTTCTGGTCGATGAACTGGCACATACCAATGCTCCCGGTAGCCGGCATCTGAAGCGTTACCAGGATGTACAGGAGATTTTGGATAATGGGATTAACGTTTATACCACCGTTAATGTCCAGCATCTTGAAAGCCGGTCAGAAATTGTTGCACAGATTACGGGTATCATCGTGAGAGAGACACTTCCTGACGATGTTTTTGAACGCGCGGATGAAGTTGAATTGGTCGATCTGACTCCTGATGAATTACTGCAACGGCTTTCGGAGGGTAAAGTTTATACCCCCGAACGGTCAAGTGAGGCCATTCAGAATTTCTTCAGAAAAGGAAATATTACCGCCTTACGTGAAATGGCCCTGCGGAATGTAGCCGATCGGGTAGACAAGCAGCTTCACGATTACATGCAACTCAAACGGATAAAAGGTCCCTGGAAATCCGGGGTACATTTATTGGTTGCTGTAAGCTATACCCGTCAGTCGACAAAATTACTTCGCTGGGCTAAAAATCTGTCTGATATGATGGGTGGCTCTTTGCAAGCAATATACATTGAAACGTCGCATGAACTAACCGATAAAGAGAGGGAAACACTTGATAAAACAATTAGCCTTTCCAAACAACTGGGCATTAAATTCAGGATTGTAACCAATTCAGACGTTGTAAAAGCAATTGTTGGCTTTGCACAAAAGGAAAATATTACTCACATCATTATCGGTAAACCACGTGTCCGGAACCTTTTAACCTTATTTCAGCTTGGTAATTTTGTAAATCGCTTAATCAGGTACAGTGGCAACATTGATGTTTACATCCTAGGTTCGGACACTCAGGTTGATGATAAGTTCAAGCGAAAGGCCTCTTTGCCCTCCTTTACATCAAGTATCAATCAATACCTGATTGCCACCTTGATTGTTTTGGGTACAGCATTATTGTTTTTCCCTTTGAAAGCTATTGTTGGCTACCAAGTTGTTTCATTTGCCTTATTGTTTGTAGTCTCCCTGCTTGCATTTTTCTATGGGACCGGACCCATATTACTTTCTGCAACCCTTAGTTCATTGATTTGGGACTTTTTTTTCATTCCACCTCCTTATACACTTCATGTTGAGCGGCCGGAAGATATGCTGATGCTGGCAATGTTTTTTATAATTGCCTTGTTAAATGGTGTATTAACTTCCCGGGTCCGAAGGCAGGAAATGAAAATCAGGGTACGTGAAGAACGGACTAATGCTCTTTATCAACTTGCCAAAGAACTTTCCGTGGTATCGGGAATTGAGGAGGTTTTAAACCTGACAGTGAAAGATATTCGCAAATATTTCAATTTAGAAAGTGCTGTAATATTGAAAGATGAAGCAGGAGAGCTTGAGAAAATTGTCAGGCATGATACTACTCTCAGTTTTTCGGAGAATGAAATGAGCATTGCTGAATGGACGTTCAGACATTCGTCAATTGCCGGAAAATTTTCAGATACACTACCCTCAGGGAATTATACATTTTATCCTTTAAAAGGGAACAATGAAAATGTTGGGGTTATTGCTGTTATGCACTCAAAGATGTTTTCCCAGGGTGAAGAACAATTTTGGGAAGGGTTTCTGCCACAGATCTCCGGGAAGATTGAGCGTGAATTTTTGCGAAGTGCTGCGCGTAATGCTTATATTTTGAATGAATCAGACAAACTGTACAAGACTCTGTTCAACTCCATTTCGCATGAACTCCGGATTCCGGTTTCAACGATTATGGGTGCTTCGGATACCTTAATTGCCCAGGAATATTCACCTGAAACAAGAAGTATTCTTTATCAGGAAATAAATACTGCTGCTATCAGGCTTAACCGGCTGATCGAGAACTTATTGAATATGTCTCGTCTTGATTCAGGCCGCTTGACTGCCCGGATTGATTGGTGCGATTTGCATGATCTGTATAACAAGGTGATTCAAACCCTGGCGGTTGAATTAAAACCTTTCACGCTGCATTGTGTTATGTCTGACGAGATGCCATTGGTTCAGCTTGATTTTGGGTTAATGGAACAAGTACTTTATAACCTGGTTTTGAATGCCACCCAGCATGCACCCGGAGGAAGTAATATTCGAATAAAATTCTTTTATGACAATGGTTTTTTAATCATACAAGTTATGGATCGTGGTCCAGGTTTTTCCAATACCGATTTGCCAATGGTATTTAATAAGTTTTATCGTGGCGAATTGGCAGAAGCCGGAGGTACAGGTTTAGGTTTGTCGATTGTGAAGGGAATGGTTGAAGCACATAGTGGTACTATTATTGCTGAAAACCGATTAAATGGAGGTGCACGATTTTCTATAAAAATACCAACAAAAATATCAGAGATATCAGATATTCACACCAATTAAATTCATGACTAACGACGAAATCATATTGATCATTGATGATGAAGTTCAAATCAGGAGATTGCTTGAAATAACCCTTTCATCGAACGGGTATAAAATATTTTCGGCATCTACAGGACAGGAAGGAATTCAAAAAGCAGTTTCACATGCTCCGATCCTCATTATCCTTGATCTGGGGCTCCCTGATGCCGACGGCATTGAAATCCTCAAAAAACTTAGGGAATGGTATCAGAAATCGATCCTCATCCTTTCGGTAAGAAATTCTGAAGAAGATATTGTGAAAGCATTGGATCATGGTGCCAACGATTACCTGACCAAGCCTTTCCGTACCGGTGAACTATTGGCAAGGATCAGGGCCTCCATCCGGCAGAATCAGGGAACTCCTGAGAACCCCCGTATGGTTTTTGGTTCGCTTGAGGTTGATTTGGCTAATCATATAGCCAGGAAAAACAATGAAATTATAAAGCTTACCTCAACAGAATTTTCGATGCTGGCACTTTTAGCTAAGAATGAAGGACGTGTTTTGACACATCAATACATTTTAAAAGAAGTTTGGGGTATGGGCTATGTCGAACAAACGCAGTATTTAAGGGTATTCGTTGCACAGTTGCGTAAAAAGATTGAAGACGAACCAACGAAGCCTAAATTGCTGATCACAGAATCAGGAATCGGATACAGGTTTGGAAGTTAAATTCATTCTGAATATCCTTTGACAACCAGCTTGAAAAGACATTTGAATAGCACAGTAAAAAAGCGACATCCTTTCGAATGCCGCTTCATATTCAATCTATCTTTAAATCTATTTCTTAATCCAGCTTAGAATTTTTTCATCATCTGGTTTTACTTTAGGGTCAACCACATCTATCAGATTACCTTTTTCATCAATAAGGTATTTCTGAAAATTCCATTTCACTTCAGAATCCTTTACTCCATTTAATTGCTTCGAAGTAAGCCATTTATACAAAGGAGCCATATCATCGCCTTTTACAGATATTTTCGACATCATCGGAAATGTTACGCCGTAATTTGCTGTGCAAAAAGTCTTGATGTCAGTGTCGGATCCAGGTTCCTGAGCTCCGAAATTATTGGCAGGAAAACCTATGATTACAAATTTTTGATCCCCATAAACTTTATAGAGGCTTTCAAGATCTTTGTATTGAGGAGTATTTCCGCATTTGGAAGCAGTATTCACTACTAAGACTTTTTTCCCTTTAAGGCTCGAAAGATTAAAATCTTTTCCATCGATGTCTTTTACCTTAAAATCATAGAATGATTTCTGGCTGAATGCAAGTGATGTAATTACCATCAGGCTAAATATTAATACTAATTTTTTCATGACTAAGATTTTATTTATGAACTGAGAATGAAACAATTCAGGATACTAAAAGTTTTATCAGCTTCAAAAAGCATTGATTTAAATGTGTTGTTTCAGGTCATTTCAAATGCTGTTGATAAGTTTCGCCCTTGTCATTAGGTCAGAATTTGTATATTTGGTCGTTCAATGAAGAATATTTTATGGAGAATTTTATTGTTTCAGCCCGGAAATACAGACCTGATACGTTTCAAACTGTTGTCGGGCAAGCCTCGATTACTTCGACACTTAAAAATGCGATTAAAAACAATCAGCTTGCTCATGCCTATTTGTTTTGCGGACCTCGTGGTGTTGGAAAGACTACCTGTGCCCGCATATTTGCCAAGACGATCAATTGTCAGAACCTTACGGCTGAAATTGAACCATGCAACGAGTGTGAGTCATGCAAAGCTTTTAATGGAAACCGATCCTACAATATTCATGAATTGGATGCCGCTTCGAACAACTCGGTTGATGATATCCGTAACCTGACTGATCAAGTGAGGATACCACCCCAGATCGGACATTACAGTATTTATATCATCGATGAGGTACACATGCTGTCACAGGCTGCATTTAATGCATTCCTGAAGACATTGGAAGAGCCACCACGTCATGCGATTTTTATTCTTGCCACTACCGAGAAGCATAAAATTATACCTACGATCTTATCCCGCTGCCAGATTTTTGATTTTAACCGGATTAAGATATTCGATATCAGTGGACATCTGTCTTACGTAGCCAAAAGTGAAGGTGTATCAATCGAAAGTGAAGCCCTTAATGTAATTGCGCAAAAGGCTGATGGAGCCATGCGCGATGCCTTATCAATATTGGATCAGATTGTAAGCTTTTCAGGTAAAAGCATTACCTATAAAGATGTTATTTCGAATCTGAATGTACTTGACTATGATTATTATTTCCGTATGGTCGATTTGTTTCTCAATAACGATATACCGGGATGTTTACTGCTTTTTAATGAAATTGTGGATCATGGTTTTGATGGCCATCATTTTATCACCGGATTGAGTTCGCATTTAAGAGATGTGATGGTTTGCAAAGATCCAGTTACTATTCAATTGCTTGAGGTGGGCGGCGAGATCAGGGAAAAGTACAAGGTTCAGGCAGCGCGGTGTGACAGCGATTTTCTGATCGGAGGATTGCAAATTGCCAGCGAATGCGATCTGCAGTACAAGGCCAGTCAGAATAAAAGACTCCTGGTAGAATTAGTAATAATAAAAATTGCTCAACTTACCTTAAAAAAAAAATAGCTGACGGTACTCAGGACGAGTCACTTCAGCCTATTTTTAATTTGGAAGATCAGTTCATTCAAACCACTTTAGCGCCGACTTCATCACCTGATGAAGTCCTGGTAAGTCAACCTGTACCGAAATTGGAGCCACTTGAAAAGTCAACAACGGTAAAAGTCATCCGGAAAATGGGAAGTTCTTTCACCCCATCAATCAAAGATGCACTGGCAGGAAATGCTCTGGAAAAGAAAGTTAATGACCAGGTTCAGGAAACTACCTATAACGAATATGCAAATTTTGCTGATCCTTATACTTTAGAACAACTGACAGAAAAATGGAATGAATTTTTGGAACAGATTGCTGATCGGCCAAATCTTTGTTCGACGCTTTCAACTGTGCCGGAATTAATTGAAGGTAACAGGCTCTTGCTAAAAGTTGGAAATTCAGTTCAGGAAGAAGATGTCAGGCAGATAAAACCTGAATTAATTCTATGGCTCAGAAAAGAACTCCGTAATTCCGAAATTGAACTGATTACCCGTCTCGAAAGGCTAGAAACTGAGCGAACTCATTTTAATGATTCGGAAAAATTACAGATACTGGTGCAAAAGAATCCAAATTTGAATGAGCTGAAGCAAATATTTAATCTTGATTTTAAGGATTGATGTTAACTCATTCTGAATATTTTATTATTCTCAAGCATTCATTTCAGTGAAAGTGGCTTGACAAAGAATAATATTTTGTACTTTTATTAAAAATTGAAATACCAAAAGCAATGATTAAAAAAGAAGTACTTGATGCATTAAATGCACAGATTAATGCTGAATCTTATTCGGCATATTTGTATTTATCGATGGCAGCATATTTTGAAAATCTGGGTCTTTCTGGTTTTGCTCACTGGATGAAAATACAATATCAGGAAGAATCTGCGCACTCCATAAAATTCTTCAATTATGTAACCGGACGTAACGGGAAAGTTGTATTGAAGGCAATTGACCAAGTTCCTGTTGAATTTGACGGAATTGTGGATGTTTTTGAAAAGACTCTTGAACATGAAATTTATGTGACATCGCTTATAAATAATTTGATGAATATAGCCATTGCTGCAAGTGATCATGCTTCACAAAGTTTTTTCAAGTGGTTTGTTGACGAACAGGTTGAAGAGGAAGCAAACATAGAAAAAATTCTTGCTACCTTAAAACTAATCAACGGAGAAGGCAATGGTATTTTCATGATGGATCGTGAACTGAGTCAGAGAATTTTTGTTGATCCAAATGTAGCCGTTTAAATTTTTTTAAACATATTATATTTAAAGGCTACCGACCAGGTGGCCTTTTTTATTCTTTAAAAATCAGGATTTTCCATAAATCGATGAATAAAAAAATTAGAACAATGAATGAAATAGTTGAAAAAGCCTATTCCCTATTTTATGAATTATGCAAGATAAACATTCCGGAGAGGGATCATCCAAAAATACAGGATTCATACACTTTGTTATGCGAATTTTTTGGGGATAAATATTTGGAATCAGGAGAGACTAATGTGATTCATTCGATCGATGTTGCAAAAATTGTTGTACAGGAAATTGGATTGGGAGTCGATTCTATTGTGGCCGCCATGTTGCATAACGTTTATTATCAGGATCAAAATTCCAAAGATATTGAAGCCCGGTTTGGGAAGTCAGTTACTTCGATCTTAGAGGGAATGTCCAAAATCAATGCCTTGGGTACTGATACTGTTGAACTTCATTCTGAAAATTACCGTAATTTAATGATGGCTCTGGCAGGGGATGTAAGAGTGATATTAGTTAAAATAGCTGATCGGCTTCAGGTTATGCGTCATCTTGACTCTCAATCCGATTTACATATAACAAAGATCTCAAACGAGACCTCTCATTTATATGCACCCTTAGCTCACCGGCTGGGATTGTATTATATCAATTCAGAGTTACTCGATTTGTGTCTTAAATATCAAAATCCTGATGCCTACAATACCGTTGCCATTCGATTGAAGGAAACTGATCGGGAACGTGCAAATTTTGTTGCTGAATTTGTAAAGCCCATCGAAAATAAGTTGAATGCCAGGGGTTATTCGTTTGAAATGAAAGCCCGAACCAAGTCTATCAATTCCATCTGGCGAAAAATGCAGACTCAAAAAGTAGAATTCGATGAGGTCATGGATTTATTCGCCATCAGGATCATATTAAATTCAGAACTGGTAAACGAAAAGTCAGATTGCTGGCAGGTATATTCTGTTGTTACGGAAGAATATCAGTCAAATCCCAAACGCATGCGTGATTGGATTACTATTCCAAAATCAAACGGTTACGAATCATTGCATGCCACAGTTTTAGGACCAAATGAGAAATGGGTTGAGATACAGATACGGACCAAAAGGATGGACGAGATCGCTGAAAAAGGTTTGGCAGCACACTGGAAATATAAGGGAGGTACCGGTAATACAGAAATGGAAAAATGGCTGGCAAATGTTCGTGAAGTCCTGGAGAATCCGGATCTGAATATGGTCGATTTTATCGACGATTTCCAAACAAATATTTATGCTGATGAAATATTTGTCTTTACACCCAAAGGTGATCTTCGGAAATTGTCGGCTGGAGCAACTTTACTGGATTTTGCATATGAGATTCATTCTGGTGTAGGTGACCGGTGCGTGGGAGGAAAAGTTAATGGAAGGAATGTTACCCTTCGGCATAAACTTAAGAATGGGGATCAGATTTCTGTAGATACAGCTAATCATCAACGTCCCAAAATGGATTGGCTTGATTTTGTCGTTACCACCAAAGCCAAGAGCCGTATCAAGGCTAGTCTGAATGAAGACGTAAAACGGGAAGCTGAAAATGGCAAAGAAATTGTGTTACGAAAAATAAAGAACTGGAAAATTGAATACAACGATGACAGTATTCGTAAACTGCTGAAGTATTATAAACTTAAACTGGCACAGGATCTTTATTATAATGTTTCGACCGGGAAAATTGACACCCTTGAAATCAAGGAGATATTGTCGGATAAGAAAGATGAATCGGCCAAACAAATAGTTACAGAAATATTACCCAAGGAGAAGATTCAGGATCTGGAATTTGCTGGAGGTGATGATTATCTGGTGATTGACAATAACATTAAAAATGTGATTTACAAGCTGGCCCCTTGTTGTAATCCGATCTTTGGGGATGATATTTTTGGTTTTGTAACTATCACTGAAGGGATAAAAATACACCGTGTAACTTGCCCTAATGCGCCTCAATTGTTTGAACGTTATCCTTACCGGATTATCAAAGCCAAATGGCAGGAGACTAAAAAGAAATCTTCGTTTCAGGCAACTATCCGGATTTCGGGCACTGACGAATTGGGCATTGTTGGTCAGATCACCCATGTTATATCCAAGGATGTCAGTGTTCAGATGCGATCAATCAACATCGATTCAAATAATGGAGCCTTTGATGGTACTTTGCGTGTTTTCGTTAACGGATTGGAGCATCTTGATTTTTTGATGAATAAACTTAAAAGCATCAAAGGTGTTTTATCGGTTACAAGAGCTGATTAAATTCAGAAAAAAGAAAAAAGGAAAAGAATGGATATTTGGAAAGCGAAACAATTATTTGAACAAAATGAATTTATCCAATCTCAGGAATTACTGAACGAACTCATAATTAATAATCCAGGAGATATCGATTCACTTATTCTCCGAGGTCGTATTTCCAGCAAAATGCAAAAATGGGGAGATGCGATGAATGATTTTGCTGCTGTATTGGATTTGGATCCGGACAATTCAGATGCAAAATCGGGATTAGAAATGGCCAGAAACATATTGAGTTATTTTACACCTGATATGTTCAATCCTTGATTTGAGATTTGTTGTAAATCTTTAAAATAGGTTAATATTCTTGAAAATAGGATTATTTTTTAGGTATTTTGTACTTTATTGCTATTTTTGAGGCACTGTAAAGAAACGAGTTGATAAAAATTTAGTTTGTACTTAATAAAAAATGGTAGTTGTCATGAAAAAATTATTTTTTGTAGTTGTGATGTTTGTTAGTGTTTTAGCAGTAAATGCTCAGGTAGTAGAGAAAACATTTGCCGATCTGAAAAATGAAGGTAATGCAGCTATCAAGGCCAATGATTTTCCCAAAGCTCTTGATTTATATGAACAAGCGATGGTGAAATGGGGAGACAAACCTATTGTTGACACTTCAATGGTATACAATATGGGAATATGCGCCATCAAAGCTAAGTCCTGGGATAAGGCTTTGAAATATTTTGATAAGGCAATTTCAATGAATTACAAGAAAGTCAGTTCCTTGCTTTATAAATCTGACGTGTATCGGATTACAAAAAATAATCCTGAAAACCTGAAAGCTCTTGAAGCAGCATTGGCTATTTCTCCTGAAGATGCAAAAGTAAAGAGCAAACTTGCTACCTATTATGTCGGTGAAGCTAATGCCATTTATACCAAAGGCAGTGCGATCATCTTAAAGGTAAACAACGATATAACTGCTGGTAAGCTAAAAACTACAGATCCAACTTACATTACTGCTGAGCAAAAAGCTAAAGATGAATATACAAAAGCAATGCCGCTGATCGATAAGGCCTTGAGCTATGATCCAGCAAATAAAACTGCTGCTCAGATTAAAGCAGCTATCGAACAAGCACTTAAAGGATAATAAGTTCCCTTGAGAATATTTTTTGCAAGGCTGCCTGGGAAGGTGGCCTTGTTTTGTTATTACCAGACGTGTTTGCGGAGTGTTGATTTGAAACTAACTAAAAAAAGTTTTAATCTGAAGGTCTTGTATTAGTTAATAAATATTCAATAGCTTTGATTTGTATTATTTAACTATTTAGTTCTAAATTAACAGATTCAGTTTGGAGAACAATTAAAAGTATTTTAGAATCAGATGATCTTCAGAGGAAGTCTGTAAGTAATGCTTTCAATTAACCCTAATAACTTATATTTCACTATAGAATCCCAATAAGCACAAATGTTTTTTATTGAATCTGTTAAAGTAGAATTAAATAAAAAGTAGCATAAGAAGTAAAAGAATCACTGGAAGTTGTCATATGCATTTATCTGGAAACAATACTAATGAACTACACCAATTCCATATAAAAAATATGGTTTACCTTTGTTTTAAATACAAAATGTCAAATCTTTATACTTATAAAGTACTTAAAGAGTACTTAAACTAAGGTGTTGACCTAACCTATTTAATACTTTATGGCAAAGATCAAACGAAATTTACACTTTAAGATTCCAAACTGAATCTTTTATAGTAGAATTAAAATGAAAGTAATAAGATGACAAAAGAAATTATTCAGACTATCCGTGTTGAAGGAATGACTTGCTCTCATTGTGAGGCAAACGTAAACAGAACCCTTTTAAAACTTGAAGGCATTGAGGAAGTCGTTGCTGATAAGAATACCTCATTTGTCAAAATTATGGGAGATGAAATCAACCTCTCTGAAATCGAGAAGGCTGTGACTGAAATCGGCTTCCAGTATAAAGGAGTGGTGTAATGAACTGGATTGATTATATTCTGGTTCTGTTAATTAGTTTGCCTATCCTGGCAACATTTGTATTAGTGGCTTTCTATGCAAAAAATGGCAAACATGCCATGGGCAAACCTACCATTAACCCGGTATTATTTTATACCGGAAAGTTTTTACTATTTGCAGTTTGGTCTTTGTTCTGCCTGATTGCTATTTTCCCCGAATATCGCTCTGTGGTTCCTCTGTTAATTCAGGATCAAACATCTGATGTACAGAAATTAATGGCTTGCGTATTTTTGATTCCCGCTAATCTGATTATTTTACCAGCATACCTTTCAATGGGTTTGATTACCAATATCGGCCTTCCTACCGGAAAACATGAATTACGGACTTCAGGGATTTACGGAATAAGCAGTAATCCAATGTATGCCAGTTTTATTTTCCTGAATACGGCGACTTTACTTTACCTTCCAAGCATTTTATTACTTGTGGTCATGATATACGGAATGATTGTTCATCATTTCATTATACTTGGAGAAGAAGAATATCTCGAACATGAATTTGGCGTTGAATATCTGAAATATAAGGTGTTCCTAGAATTTGTAATCCAAATGAATATGCTGGATTGCGCCATAGCCATTTCACTTGCGACCAATAGCAAGGTGGGTTTAAGGACTCAAAAGTAGCATCACCATTCAATGAATTATCAGGTGTTTGAAACCAAGATAGCCAAGTTGGAAGTCTTGGTTCAACAGCTTCATAAGAATGGTTATTACACCAGCCCATTAAAGGTTTAGCAAATATAGGAAGAATGGGAGCAATAATAACTGCCAATAAGGTTAATGCAAGATTAATTGGTACAAGAATTAAATATAGCAAATAGATCATTTTTCCCCCAATGGTTGGGTAGTTATAAAGCGCAATATAGCAA
>Ga0118677_10007302_pt1 | contig 18305 bp, 11 predicted proteins | sample AliMusrvi5mmetaG_FD_86154 | JGI IMG/M metagenome (GOLD analysis project Ga0118677, IMG submission 86154) | reverse complement strand
GGCATTGCAGAGCGTGTTCTCCTCATTCACTCAGCGTTTACAACCAAGGATATGGTCCGCCATGCCATCGCCAAAACAGTCTTCAAACAGCATTCTTAGCTTTCCAATCATTTACCGGAGAATTAGAGTGCATGAAGATCAACCTTAATGATGAGCTGATCAAGCGCCTGTGATCGGAAAATAAGAATCACCCAGGGTTAGCGTAAAAAACACCCATAGCTCGTAGTTTGAAGGTGCAAACCAAATCAAACCCCAGAGCTATGAGGACACAGTTAAAAAAGCTAACCATGTACAACAAAGTTAAAGAACTTTTACGAGAAGGATTAAGCATCCGCCAAATCAGCCGAAACATGGATGTTTGGTTGTCTTCCTTCAATCAGTCCACATCTTCTTAAATGACGGATGGTTGCTTCCGAAACTGGCAGCTTTTTCTGGATACGGTCCAGGCAGAGTATATCTGTTAGCGGAAGATCGGTTTTTTGGATCAGCATCCGACTATATGCGGGATCAACGACGTGTCCATAAACCGTCATCTTTACCACCACCCACCGCCAACTCATCCCTTCCCATCCGTAACTATACGATAAGAATACCGTCCCCAAGTTCTTCACCCACTTACCATTATAGGCAGATTTTTTTACGTGTAGGTTATTTTTGTGTGACTATACTGCATCGGTGTTATGATAATCTATAAGTGCTTGGTTGTTGCCTTACTATCGGATATTCTTTTACTAACTGGTTATTTAAAAGTATTATAGTCGCATTTTGCTGTTATCAAATAATGAATATTATGAGTCAGTTATTTTAATTTATTGTCATTAAAAAAAATTATTATGTATAATAACTGTGAGAGTATTTCAATTAATTGAAGAAATTAACTGTACCGTTTTCGATGACAATTATCATCACAAATTGTACCAGTCGTAAGCGCTCATCGAATTTTCAGGGCCTCTCAGTTGAGAATATTAAAAATGGTTCATTTGATGATGTTGCTGCTCAATGGAAACTTTTGTTGGAGAAATCTTTACCAGAACAACCAGCTTCAAAAACTTACTGTGGTCGCAGTTTTAGGGAGGCAGAAAAATGCTCTGATTTATTAAATGCCAAATTATACGTGGTATCTGCAGGTCTTGGCGTTATTAATGCGTTAACTCCTATCCCATGGTATAACATAACCTCGGGATTCGATGCACCCGCCTCTATCGGGAGGAAGATAACAGGAACATATTTACCAAGTGAGTGGTGGAAAGTTATAACGGAAAAGAACCCTTATGGGAGTTCATTGCTTAATACGCTTGATAAATATCCTGCCGGTCTCATACTTTTTGCATTATCAAGTCCATACATTACCCTCCTGAAAAGTGAACTGGAGGCGCTTCCGTCTCAATATCACCCAAGATTAAGATTTTTAGGTAAAAATACTTATAAGATCTTGCCAATAAACCTCCAATCTAACTGGATGCCTTATGATGATCGATTGGAAGGTGTCGGTAAAGGATACAGTGGGACACAATCAGATTTTGCGCAAAGAGCATTAAAACACTTTGTTTATGAAGTACTTCCGATGGATCCTACTGGGGATGCCCAAGTCCATCAGACAATCACGTTAGGTTTCCTTTCAAATATAGGAAAGTCGGAAAAAGTGAAGGGGTTGAAAAAGAGCGATGATGAAATTGTTGCACTTATAAAAAAACATTGGAACAATGGATTCACAGGGGCTACTCAGGTGCTGAGAATATTCCGTGGTCACTTAGGTGTTGCATGTGAGCAATCCCGGTTTCGGGACTTATACAAATCCACCAAGGAATCAATAAATGCTAAACAATGAGACCTGAATCTACCAATGAAATTGTTGTTCGGGCTCTCCGTACCCAACAGGGCAAAAACGTCGATGTTTATGCTTTTTTCTTATACGGTTCAGATGTGACGAAAGTCGCAGATATTACACGCATTGAGCGAGACGATAATGATGAAGTAAAGGGGTTTCAACGGAGGGAAATCAAGAACCATGTCAGGTCAATTGTGGACTATCTTAACAGCGATAACCCATTGTTCCCTAATGCAATCATTATGGCCTTGGGAGATAATGTAGAGTTTAAACAATCCCGGGGTCCTAATCCCAATGATCTTATTGAAGTATCACAAAGCGGAACACTTTCAATTCCCGTTCTGCCGGAAGGGCATCGAGCTGCATGGATTGTAGATGGTCAGCAGCGTTCATTAGCTCTTGCTAAAGCAAATAATAACAGGATTCCTGTTCCTGTTGTTGGTTTTGTTTCACCGGGTGTGGAATTGCAGAGAGAGCAATTCGTTCTAGTCAATAAGGCAAAACCACTCCCGACCCGTTTGATCAACGAATTATTACCAACAATTGACGTTTTGCTTCCCCGCGATCTAGCCAATAGAAAATTACCAAGTGAGTTGTGCGATCTTCTTAATCGAAATCCAAAATCACCGTTTTATAATCTTATCCGTCGAGAATCCAACAGTAGTAATAAAAAAAGTGTAATTGTTGATACTGCTATTATTGATAGTATCAAACGCAATCTTCGATCGCCAATGGGGGCATTAAGTCAATATAAAGGACGCTATGAATCTGATGCTGTGAAAATGTACGAGGTCTTAGTGATGTACTGGAGTATAGTTAAAGAGGTGTTTTCGGAGGCATGGGGGTTGCCTACGTATGAGAGTCGACTTATGCATTCTGCTGGTATTAAATCCATGGGCCGGTTAATGGATCATATTATGATGCGGGCAGACTTATCACTTAATCCTCAACAAGAGATCCGAGCATCACTTGAGCGGCTTAAAAAGTTTTGTCACTGGACAAATGGTCTTTGGGAGGAGTTGGGTTGGGTCTGGGTTGATATCCAAAGTACACCACATCATATTACTCGTTTAAGCGAATTTCTGATTCAAAAGGATCGGTTATTGTCAAAACCATTGCAATGAAATTTATATTTAGCGACAGTTTGGATATGGTTGATCCTAGCTTTGACTTTATTGAAGATCGATCCTCAGCCAAGAGAGATCATTATTGGGACGATGTTTATGCGCATGAGATATTTTTAACTCCCCCTTATGATGGTATGCTTGTCTCAAAAGCGACTGTCGGTGACAACATCATTCAAGGCAAGTATGCCTTATCTCAGGCAATGCGATTCTACCGGGTCGGTGCACGTGAATTTCTGCGATTAAATACCCCCCAACTCAAGACGATGCCAATTTTTGGCGATTGTGGTGCATTTTCTTATGCACAGTTAGAAGTGCCTCCATATACCCCAGAAGAGATTGTGGAGTTTTACGATTCCAGTAGCTTTACGCACGGGTGCTCAGTCGACCATGTTATTTTCGACTTTGAAGAAGATACAATAGGAATGGGCGGTGGGTCAGAGGATGCAAAACGAAGATATGATATCACCATCTCCAACGCAGAAACATTCTTAAACGAACATAGGTCTCGACAAAGCAACTTTATACCTTTAGGGGCGGTCCAGGGATGGTCTCCACAAAGTATAGCAGAAGCCTCGCGCCAACTCTGCGCGATGGGTTACGATTATCTTGCACTGGGAGGGTTGGTTCCTCTCAAAACCCCACAAATCCATAAAATCATTCAGGCTGTTAAAGAAACTGTACCTAGTAACACAAAAATCCATCTTCTTGGTTTCGCAAAAGCAGATGTTATTGAAGAGTTTGTTCGTTACAACATTACAAGTTTCGATACAACCTCCCCGATGATCAGAGCATTCAAGGACTCCAAGAAAAACTACTATACTTTGAATAATATTGGGGAATTCACATACTATACAGCATTGCGTATTCCTCAGGCTACAGAAAATTCTCGACTTAAAAAGGCTGCAAAAGAAGGAAAGATTAATCAAGAAAAATTACAAACTCTTGAAAAGGAATCGCTTAGATCGTTGCGAGCCTATGATAAACATGACACCTGTCTTGATGAAGCGTTAAATAGTATTCTTGCCTATAATATTTATCTCGAGTCGTCCCTTCATGACAACACAGATGAGCGAGCGAAGTTAGCCAAAAAGCTTGAGCCAATGTATCGTAAAACACTACAGTCAAGAGTCTGGGAGCATTGTGATTGCCCCATTTGTAAACATGCCGGTATTGAGGTCATGATATTTCGCGGAAGCAACCGAAACCGCCGTCGTGGAATGCATAACCTTTATGTCTATAATAATCGCATAAAACAACTCCGTTAACACTGTTATATCAATGAGTTCCATAACCTTTATAGCGATTAGAGCCATCCAAAGTCCTGGTCATATCGTTTTATGCTTTTCCGCATCTGCAGAAGAAATTCGTAAAATTGCAACGATTGAAAGGATTACCCGGGATGAAAGTGGTTTATTAAGCGGTTTCCAGCGACCACAGATCGCTTCTCACATCCAAGAAATAAAAGACTATCTCAACCGCGACGACGCTGTTTTGCCCAACCCAATTGTCATTGCATTTACAGATAATGTTAGTGTCGAAGAGGTTTCTGATGAGATCCTGAAAATTACTGTCAACACAGAAAATGGACCTCCCGGTCTAGTGGTTGATGGTCAACAACGACTCTCCGCTTTGAATCTAATCGATGGAAAGAAGGATTTTAAAATATTTGTTTCGGCACTACTCTGTAAAGATGATGCTGAGCTTCGTCAGCAATTCGTGTTGATTAATAATACACGCCCTTTACCAAAATCACTGATCTACGAACTACTGCCAACAGTTGAAGGCTTGCCGCACAGGTTCTCATCTCGCTCCTTTGCTGCAGACCTTACATCCCGTCTAAACTACGACAGCGCATCTTCACTCAAGGGTATGATCAAGCAGCATACTAACCCAAGTGGGATTATCAGTGATACTGCAATTCAAAAAGTAATTATGAACTCTCTCGGAGATGGGATTTTAAGAGAGTTTATAAGAGGAAGTGATGGTCCTGAAAAAAGCTTTTTAATCGTTTCCGATTTTTATCGTGCTACACAACTAGTTTTCAAAGAGAGTTGGGTAGGGCAAAAACCCAAAAGTTCAAGACTTGTTCACGGTGCTGGCATTGTCTCCATGGGATACGTCATGGAATTGCTAGCTCTCAATCAGGGGCTTCGAACCTGGGAGGAATTCCAGCGGGGACTGATTCCAATTGTGGGAAAAACGGCATGGAGAAGTGGAGCATGGGAGTTTGGGCAAGGTGACATTCGCCCATGGAACTCAATACAAAACACCCCAAACGATATCATGACCCTGGCGCACTACCTCATGCGTATCATGCGAGAATCACTAAGATCTAGGTTAAACTAATTGAGAATCTGGTTGTTGATAATTTATTCTCTTATTCCTAAGTATCTATCGAGTTAGTGTTTATACATGCCAGTAATCTTTTCCATTACAGCACTCAGGATACTGGCACTGCCTTTACCATCAGGCATGATAATATCCTGTCCTTGTCTTGCTTGTTTTACACAGTAAAATGCTTGATGTTTGCTGCTTTTCCAGGCAAAAACAAAAACATCAGCGGACTTTGCTAAAGAGATAAGTCGGTCGGTTGAAACGGGATCATTATTAACCTCAACAACTGACTTTGGATACAGGGCTTGGAGGATTTCTTTCGCTCTATGCCCAGCGCCTTCTGTTAATGTATATATACCTATTAGGCCCTCGAAAGTTGCCCCATCCGATCCGATAAATTCCTCACTTTGCCTATCCTTTGGAAAAAACTGGAGTAGATCCGGGCAACCATAATCGGCAGCAAGTGCACTAAGTATATTGCGTTGGGGTAATGTCATTCGGTGTGCTGCGGTACGTAACATCGCCACTACGTCTGTAAATAAGCGTAGACGTATAGAGCCATCCTTTGGTGCAGGGTACTGGGCTAACAATTCAGCAAGGTTCAATCCCCAGTCAAAATTCACTGGTGACACGTTTGCTTTGAGTATTTCTTGAAGGTCTAATAATGTCTCTTCGTAATCATGATCACTCAATCCACTAGATAACAGCGCTAGCGTTAATTGTGCTCCTATTTCCAATTCATCGGAAGAGAGACAACCGTTCCATGCAAGTACTTTGATTAATGTTGAAAATATTGCTTTAAAAGCTCTGTTGGCACCAAGAGTATCTTCAAAAAAGAAATCTGCCAAGACACCGAATGCATCACGGTATATGCTCTCTGAGTCAGCGTTTGCGTTTGCAATGTAACTAGCTAAATCTTCACAGCGTTTGGCATTTTGTGCATAATCGAAAACACTCCATTTTGCGGCCATATCTTGAAGTTCGCCGACGGTCGGTGCTTTTAAGGGGTTTTTAGATACTTGTTCTGCCCATGCATTCCATCCTGTCTTGTCAGCGGCAACTGTTATTATGTCTTCTCTACGTAATTTTTCTAGTCGGTCACGGTCCTTTTTTGATAATTCATTCTGTATTGCCTCTGGCGCAGTCGCTAGTGTTTTAAGTATCCGATCTGTGAGTTCAGTATTGTTTAACTCTAAGGCACAACGGAGTAGAGCACTGTAAGCCCATTGATTTGGAAGCAGTTCAAAACAATACGAACAAGTTTCCTCGTAATCCTCGTCGGCAATGGCCTGCTTTGCTTGGTTTAGTAGGTTTTCCTTTGAGGTTGTTTTCGACAGAGGAATATCATCCGTTATTCCTTCAAACCATTGTAATGCTAATTCATAGCCTTCTGCTCCTTCAGGATAAGAGGCCAAGATTGACTTACATCTTGCAATATTTGGTTCAGAAGAAGCGAGTTCAGACAATAAAAAAGCACGCAGGACTATCGGATGGCGCACTCCCTTACGCTCACGAAAGAGTGTGGCATAGGATTTGAAAATGCGATGTTTGAATACGTCAATAAGATGACTGTGATCATTATCAAATTCGATAGGCAGCACATATGTTTCATAAAGAGCTGTAACGACGTCTACTAAAGTTTGTGCCGGCAATGAAAGTGGCGCAATAGATGCTATTAACGTTGAGTTGTATGCTAACTCTTCTGAACGCCCCAACCCTTTAAGGTATCTGATTTCAAGGAATTTGCGTTGCTCGGCGGTCACACGCCCTGTTGCACACAATTCTTCAATAAGTATTCTTGCCCCCCCTTCATTACCAGCAAGCAAAGCACAATCAAAATCTGATCGAATCTTACCAAAAGGTCGTCGTGTTCTATCCTGTATATCAGGTCGTCGTGATAGCACTAACAAATAGAGACCTAGTGCTTTTTCAATGTCTTCGCTGTATTTAGATGGAAGTGGTCTGAACTTTATGATCTGTTCGCCAAAACGCTCAATTATCGCATTCTCAGAAATGTCTCCGGAGGATAGTGTCTCCAATTCACTTCCAATGTCGCTATAACTTGGTCCGATAAAAGCTGTAATCTCGTCGATCATCTGCGCAAAGCGCCGATTATCTGAAGCCATAGCGTACCAAGTGATATTATTTTCCTCAATCAGGGGTAGTACAATAGGTCCATCGTAATGGTCCGCCTTCAGTTTCTGTAACCACGGGTTGATTTGTGTGAGTACTTTCGGATTAGCAGTCTGTTCTTCGATGCAATTCCATTGTAATTGATTACGTCCAGAAAAAAACTTTTGTAACCAGGATAATTCATTCTGTGGTATGCCATTGTTCATTCGATCTCCACATATTTCTGAAACTCAAGTTTAGTCGTAGCAATATCTTCAGGATCAATAGAAAACTGAATCCATTCATCAAGCATCTCTAGTCCATTATTAGATAAATTCATAGAGCCCATAAGCAAACTATGTGACAACAGGATACCTTTCTTATGTAATAATGGATCCAGTTTAAATTCCAATTGCTCGTTGAGGGCGTGTATTTCTGCAGTATCTCGCAATTTATTTAAAAATGGCTTATTCGTATCGTCGTCTCGTGTTACGATTACCACTTTTGTGCCTTTTGACATAAGACCAATGAGGACATCAGTAAGCCGTATTTCTCTTCTTCCCCACTCCGGGCTCAAGGTATCGAAATTTCCTGATCGATTATCTATGAGGGTAATATTGCTTACCCAAGGCGAGACTATCCAAATTCGGCCATAGGTTTCCAATATTTCACCGACGAACATCGATTGAAGCAGTTCTTTGATTGTTGCGCTGCCTGTTTGTTGATTTTTAAAAATGCGACGATACAGTGTTGTCATTGAGGTGCTTCTAAAAGTTCAAAATCGGCCTCATACATATCTTTTGTTTGCCTTACTCCTTGTAATCGAGCATATGCTCGAAGGTATCCTGTATCTACAGGATTTGTGATAAGTGCATGTATGGCTTCGCCGAGTTTATGTCTGCTTTCAACAGGACTGGTGAGCGTTACAAGACTTCCTTGCGAAAGAAATGCTTGAACTGTGTCAAACCATTGGGAATTATCCAACGGAACTCTATGCCGTTCATCGACAATAGAATCAATGACCAATAGGCGCTCGATAGGCGGCAATTCTATAAATTGATTGCGGGTTTGGAGTGCCGCCGTACGAATCATACGCCCTCGAGCCCATAAAAGACCATATATTGCATTCATGCGCCATGCCTGACGGTCCTGCCCCTCAGGTATGTCAACCTCTTCGATAATCAAATCGATACCCTCAATTTTGCTTAACCAAAAGCAAATCACTCGCAGGTCAATTTCCACCCCGAGTCGAATTTCCTCAGCATTCCAAGACCTAATAGCCTGAGCTAGATAGCGGTCAGTTCCAGGTCCAGCGCCTGGTCGGAGTACACGATTTCCAATGGAAACGATGAAGCCGTGGAAAGGAGTAAATCCATCCTTCAATAAGGATTTCCGGAGAACACGCAAATTGCTCTCTAATGCAGCAAATGTCTGAGAGGCTCTAATGTTTCTGACAACATCTGGGGTTTCAGTTTTAGTTTTTGTATCGTTCTGCTCATCGGCTAAGCAGCATAGCAGTTTACCTAATTGGTAATCTATTAATTCAAATTCTCCCATCTCCAAACTGGCACGGACCATCGAGAAGAAACGTCTGGGATCTTCTGAGTAATCCCGCATGAATTCCTCAATGAGACCGCTTCCGCCAGGATTTTTTTCAGTGATCCAGACTTCTACAAATCCTTTAGGAATAACGGCAAGTTTAGGCCTCGCATTTGGTCCACGTTCAAGATCGATGCTCAGATCGTCAAGGTTAATCGATGGGCATAGATCACCAATTGTTTTAAGCAAGGCGGCACCGAGAGTCCCATGATAGATCGTACTCAGCCAGGTTTCCCATTCAGTTGTGATCGGCTCCCAAAGATAGTGTGCAAGTTTGTTAAGTTCATTAATCACCTCCGGATTGACAATCAATTCATCAAGGTCTTGTCGCAAAAGGTCCGGAATGATGAATTCAGTCTCCTCATCATTAGAAGAGTGCGCTTGGGACTGGAAAAGCACATCCAAAACCATACTCAGATCAATACTCGCCTGAAGATTAGCTATCCGTTGTGATGCTGCTTCAAGTGAAATATTATTTTGAATAGCCTCATACGTCAGTGCTGACATGAAGACATGCACCAGCCACTCACGTAAAAAAGGGTTCGGAATGTCAGCTAAAGCTTCTCCTCTCCACGCTGTATCATAATAACGTATTGTGCGAATCGCTCGCCATTTTTCTGACGGTTCATGCTCCATCTCAAGTAAGTTACTTGGGATCTGAACTTCAAACAAGACCCCATCAGCCAAGTATGACGCCCCCAGTGCAACCGGGTTGCTGTCCTGTCTGAATTCACTACGTACTTCCACCCGATCACCTTTATTGATTCCAACTTCTGACTTGGCACCAGTGGCAAACCGTCTAACTTCGACAGGAACATGACGTGAGTGTGAAAAAAAACCAAGCCGGGGAACGCGCGTTTTCCAAATACTATCAATTGGGGAGTCAAGCCACAAAGGTTCACCTGAAGGAACAAACTGCGAATGCCATTTTAACTGTCCATTCGAACTGTCAGAGATATTTCGCTCTGGATTCGATGGTGCAAGACTGATCGGTCTCAGAACGGGTATGTCGATAATTTTATTGTTGCATGAATAACTGTATGTCCCTAAAGGGCAGTATTCACCAAATTCCTCAATCGATATATCAGTTACAACTTCACCAAGCAAAGCAGCAGGGTTCGGTGGAATCCAATATCTTTCTGTCCCAAATCGCACACCAAAACGTCGACTCACACGACCGGGGGTAAATTCTCTAAGTGCAGAAAAAACTGGCATATAACTCTGGCGATCATCGATGTTTCTATTTGCTGTTGGGAGATCAATCCGTACTTCGGCCATATTAAGATCAGCAAAAAGGGTTCCAGGTATAAAATCTGGCAAAGGGTTGTTCCCAATCTGGAGATCAGTTTTAGGGCGACCGTAGGCGCTCCAGTTGGATATTAATCGCCTAAGGGCTGTAGGAAGTACCGTGGTCATTAGAGGTCTGGGAAACTCCCACATTACTGCGGATATTTCGTTTTTTGACAATTTCAAAGCTCGGCTGATATAGTATTCCAGTTTTCGAGTTCCATTATCAGACTCCAAGATCATGCGAATTTCCTTGATTAAGCCTGCAGTCCGATCGGATGACCAAGTCGGCTTTTCAAGAACTTGCCATACACTTCCTATATTCGTGTTTTGTAACCGTTGACTAAAGTAGTCGATTGTTGCAAAAACTGCCTGCATGCGTGAGATATAGCGGTTTGTCAGAGGTAACGATCGAGGTTGAAGTACTGGATCGAAAAGAATATCATATCCTTGATATCTAATTCTGTCTAATCCGTAATCGGAAAGAACAACTACAGTCCATGGTCGCATACCGCGAGTTCGACCTGCCCGACCTTTGCGCTGCAGGAAAGCCGCCATATTCCTTGGTGCTTTATGTTGGACGACAGCACCAACACTTGGATCATCAAAACCAACCTCAAGAGCTGCAGTTGCGACTACCACGTCGGCGATTGAATCTACCCCTCGATCTTGTGAACTTACTCTGCCAATATTAAGCCTGTTGGTGAGCAAATGACCTATTTCTTCACATGCACGCCAATCTTGGCCACCTTGATAACGAGATGAAGAATTATCCGAATTACGCAAAACAGCAAGGCCACCTGATGGTTTGTGCCGTAAATCCACTATGCCCTGACTTGTTCGTCCTTCCGCGCTCAGCAGATCAAAGTAGAGGCGGTTAGTCACGTCAAGGTCATTCGTGAACACAAAAGTCCGTTGTCCGAATGCACCGCGACTGATGGAATTAATCAAATCAGCTGTCTGTGGATCCAGGCATCTTTGCAGAAGCATACAAGTCTGGATTGTGGTTGATAGTAATGCTTTCCGTGATACAGGGTCACCTCGCAGTGCCAGCATATACTCAGCGCCTTCAGATTCCAGCTCATCTTGGCGTGGCGTGATTTCCTCAACTAAAGTCTGTGGCGTGTTGGTTAACTTTGAAAAGAAGTTCGCTGCATCCTCTAATGTCGCAGACAAACCGACAAACCGAATTCTTTGGTCAACTATGTGTTGCCAACGTCTCAGGAGGTAGGCAACCTGAGCACCGTGATGGCCTTCGTAAGTATGTACTTCATCAAGGAGAACTAATTCTGGTGGTCGGGCGATTTTTACGCCAATACCAAAAAGTGGATTTATATCATTGTCCGATAGCCTTTGGTTAAGCATCTCGGTGGTTGTAAACAGAATATCTGGCGGTGTCGCAATTAGAGATTTTCTTGTTAAAGGGAAAGTCTCGCCGTTAATCGTCCAGTTACAGTCGTGGCAAATCAAACGTTCAATACCCTGCTCATGGTCTTCCTTATGCCAAACCATGATCCCATTACAATTCGGATGAATACACTTTAAAACAGGGCAATTGTAATCACCTCCTGATTTTGGCCATTTGCACCATTTCGCTTCTGACGGTATATCACCAAACAAGGCTCCAACACGATAAGGGATATCTTTAAAAAAGTTGCGCATACCTTCAATACGCTTAATTACTTCACGCAACTGATCTTTCAATAGTTCTGAACGGGGATAGAGTGCCACTACCTTTACCCATGGGGTATTATCTCCATGCAGATGATGTCGTGTAATAGAAGCAAGCGCGGGGAGATAAAATGCTAGTGTTTTACCGCTCCCAGTTCCAGCGGTGACGATTGTTGCCATCGCTTTATTCGTTTCAATGCTTCGCAAAATTCTTTCAGTTGCACGTACTTGAAATCCCGATAACATCGTCTTATTTTCCCCATCTTGAATGATCGCTTGTATCCCTTTCAATATTGAAGGATCTTCCGTTACCAATCGAATTCGATTGAAAACCTCATTCGCAGTTAAATTTCGTTTTGGGTACTGGCGACGTCGACGGAGGAATCTGAAATCAGCGACAAGCGTAGGTGCTGCTTGCCAACCATTGCTTTGGCGAAGGTGTTTTGGCAGGAGTTGCCGCAACCGCTGGAGCAACCTGACGGTCTCGGCCATCCGCGAACGGTAACCAACTAGTCGATCAGTAATTTCTACTTCAAAGACCCATTTAAGGCAGAGGAGTTCATTAATAACCTCATCCGAACTGAAAAAATCCGTAAACCCTTTTTCCAAAGCCGAATCAATCATCGGAAAAATCAATTCGTCCAATTCATCTTTTTTAAATGCCCCGTCGACGATGCCCCATACAAGCAAGCGCGATTCTCTTTCTTCAATACTATCCAAGACTTTGGACAGGAAGGTCATACTCGTATAACTCATTAGCAGCCTCAGTTGTTTCGTGCACGCACGACGTAGTTTCCAAGCGCCCCTTTTTCACTCAACCAGGCCCATACCTCATGCGTAAGGAAATGCAGTTCAGCACCGCCTTCGCTGAGTGCATCAAAAAACTTACGTACACCATCTGGAACGTCTTCCTCAAATGCGATATCGGCAAGTTGTTGTGACAAAAGACGTAGTTTATTGAATTCCTCAGTGTTCGTTGGTTGGCATCGCTTATACGTTATGAACTCTTGGTATATTTGTCTGTAACTCTTCAGGGCGGTCTCGTTTTGCTTAGTTTTGGGCAGATTCTCTTCCCTCTGATCTGGAGATAATCCTCCAAAAAAATTTTGATCGAAATATTGACACCAGTCGTTAGTCAGAGTTTGTTGGGCAAGTTTAGCAACCGTCTCGAGTTTATTCGTAAGGGTTGTCCACCTTGTGCCCTGTCGAAGGGTTGTCGCCTTTGGTATTTCCTGGAAGCACTCAAATGTTTTTTGAATACGTTCTCTTATAGAGGCTAGTTCGGGTATAGGGGAAAGTGTAACTCTTTCTACTCGAAGAACAGAGGCCTTTTCGACGAGCGTGTTGAATGGACTCGCTAGTTCAGCAAGTTCATTTCGCAGCCTTTCGAGAGATCGGGCTTCTTCTGCGCCATCAGAAGCTACTTTCAAATTGGTTAAACGCTCGAGTGTAATTGTTGCATCGTTGATTAGTGACATCTTATCCCCCATACTTTACTGAAGTTTGCCGAGGTTTACTTCCAAATTAGTAAAGATTTTAGCCAATTCTTTTGCTTGTTCATCAGGCGAAATTTCTTTGTATTGTTTTTCCAGTGTTTGAGCATGATTTGCCGCGGCTCGAATAACACGTTTAGTATCATTGATAAATTGATCAACGGTGAGCAGCGGTTCCAAAGGTAGTTGTGCTACTCGACTGATCTGTTTTAACCTATTCGCAGGTTCCTCAGTGCTTGCAATAAGATCGGTAATCCCTGTAAGCGCCTCTTTTACTGCTGTAGAGCGAAAGGTTTCACAGAGAGCGATAAAAGTGTTAGCCGAAAAACTAATATCGTTTATCGACCAAACTCCCATTTCTCTTAAGTTAGTCGCAATTGCCTTGACGGTGTCAACGACAACTTGTTTATCAAACTCAGCACCAAGTTCATTAGTAGCCAAGGCCTGTGTTTTTTTTGCAACTTCGAGTACGAGTTTGAGTTGCGTGCTGATTGCGAGAGACCGCATCATCATCAATTTCGAACGCAATTCAGGGGATAGGTCTGGCAGTTCTGATAGGTCAGCGACACTGCTTTCATCTGGATAACACTCGAGTATGCCCACGATATCCACTCCATAGGGCGTCTTTCCTATGCCTTGGAAGCAACCACTGGTTTCCAAAACGAGTGGGATAATCAGTTCCCTGAGTTTGAACGCATCACGCTGTAGTTGTCGCCAATCTTTGAAGGCTTTGGGAGCCATCTCGGTAAGATCACCAACAAGTTTGACATCACCGAACAAAAAAATTGACACTGCCGATAGGGTACGACCTTTCTCCATCAAACCGAGCAGGCTTCCGTTGAGCGCCAATAATGCGATTGCCGACTTCATTCGCCTGTTAATGGCGACCCTAGTTAGAGCAATTACCTCAGGCTTTAAGCGGTCAATGAAATTACCAACGCGTGCCAAATCGTCCTCAATATTATCATAGTTGGTAGAGCGTTGGTATACATTTACATAGCGAAGAAGTGCTAGAAGGTCACCACGCAGTCGTCCGTCAGAATCCTTTGTCGACTCGGACACCCTTATGGGATGGGCGTCTAACCCCTGTTCTCCTCCTGCATTTGGGATAGAAAATTTAGTAGCTCTAACTTCTTGTTTTAGGCAGCATTCTGCATTCCAGTCGATCCTTTGATTCATCAATGTTGCAATCGATTTACGAATATCGTTTGCAATCGATTGCTCTAGTCGAGTGTCATTTTGAACCCAACGTTCAAGAGCATCATGATAGGTTTGAATTTTTTGGGCATTGCCATCCGGCATTTCAGGCGGATCCTCGCGAAGCAAGGGCTTGTTGGTTCCCTTATCCAAAGCCTTTATATACTCGATATTCGGCAAAGGGAGTCCAAATGTTTGAAAAACGACCTCAGGAATGCAAGTAATATCGTAGAGGTTTTTGGGATTGTTGCCCCATATTGAAATGAATCTCTCATATCGGTTTTTGTCATCAGCAGAAATAGGTTGCACAGTCAACCATTGTGCGACTGCAGCAGCATATGACTTTCCAATAATCGAAGCGGGTGGAAATTGGTTCTTTACATAGGCATTATGGCTGTCTAAAAGGATAAAGCGAATGACGTAATCTATCACAAATCGCGGCGTAAAAACAAGAGCGTTACCGGCGGTTAGCGCAGACCTCGCCAAACAGTCAATGGCGTTTAGTGTGAAAGGAAAGAGAGGTATACCATCCAAATCCCCAAATGCTGTGAGGGCGGTTTCGTCTTCACAGCTTGCGTCTGAAAAAATTGGGATGCCCCAGCCATGATTTTCGGAAGGTGCGTTTGTTCGAGTTTGTCGGTAGATTTCTTTAAGAGTTACTTCTCCATGACGGGCAGCGTTAAGATAAGACGCAACGAGTCTGCGCGTTCTCAATAGTACCTCCGCTTCTGATTGTAAACGACTCTCAACCACCCACTCACGACCTGCGCGTGTGGCGAGAGTATCGCGACCTGCAAGGTATCCGTCTGTAACCGCAATGACTGAGCGAATCGTTGCTAGGGTCCTTTGTCCATCCATTACCCCATGCTGGATCAATATCTTGGCAAGGGTATCCTGAATTCCAATCAAAGCAGCGAAGTCCTCGACAAGAATAATCAGTTCCTTGTTTGGGTCTTCTAAAAAAAGGAGACGGCGGATATCGCCAATGACTTCGCTAAGTGTCTTGCCGCCGAGCGTCTGGTTGAGTTGGTAAAGTTGGCGTGTCGATTGATCAACGACCTTATTGAGAACATAGGCAGCAATCACCTTACCCTCTCCACCCATGGATGAAAGTGTCGATGTGAAAAACCTTTTTACATCAATGGCAGCACGACTGATATCCACTTTTTCGGAAAGGTCGAAATCAGCCGGTTTAAATTGACAATCGGTCGGATCATGCGATACTTTCACGTCCGTCAATCCTTCAACAGGGCGGTGAATAATTCGGGGTAGAACTTCTTCATTAAAATAGCTCACGGTCGTCGCATCTGCTAGCAATAGAGGCAATCCACGCGCCACATGAAGGCGTCGTTTCAACATCTCATCGGTCGGGGATTTCAACAGTTCTTGATAGAGTTGCGCTGCATAATCACCAAGTGCAATTTTCAACTCAGCTTGGAAGCGGATGACCGCCTCCGTTAGTGGTAAGTCAATGAGTGCCTTCTCAAACTCGGCACGAACCAGGTCGTAGTTATTTCCTTGTAGAGGTTCAGCCTCGAGAATGAGTTCTACAACCCTCCGCAGGCTTGCACTCTTGGGAATCCGGATAACGAGATAGCTTGAAGCATTGCTTAATCGGCGCAAGCGCGCGTCGAGTATCCGAATCAGGTGGGACTTGCCTACACCCGATGCGCCGGTAATTGGGACTACGAGACTGCCAGACGGTGCACTTCCCAATAAGTGACGCAAAAGGTCTTCTTCATTAGCGAGTTGTCTACTTTCGTTCACTACTTTGCCATCGGGGCCGATTTTCGCGTAGGCCAAAGGAAATTCTTGATGAACCGCTAAAAGAACCTCGTCAGAAACCGCTTCCGCCTCTAATTTAATGCAACGGTTTACTTCCTCATGCTTCGGCAAATAATTAAGTAAGCTCATAATTGCCTCCCAATCCAACGTACCGTCTCAAACCCTATCCAGCTTCGATAATTTCTGCCCGTGAGACGGTAACTAGTTCCAGCATCGGCTTGCCCTGTAAGATGAATAACGTTGTCGAGATCGAGGCGACGCAGGGCTAAAGAGAGCGACATTGAGAGATGAATTTTATCAGGTTGGCGCCAACACTCCTTACTAAGTACGTTCTCGACTAATTTGCGGTATTGCCCAAAATCGAGGACTGGGAGCCTTGATGCGAGAGCAGTAATGAAATCGTGGGCAGAAAGGTCAGACCGGTCTCCGAAAATCATCGGCAGTTCCGCTTTGATAGCAATCGTTGGGTCGAGTTGAAATGCAGTGCCATCGCCGGTGGCAAAACCAAGATAGCGCATCCAGTATCGTAAGGGGTTCCACCGAGTGTCGTTCTCAATGATTTTCATATCCGAAGCAATTTGAGCGTTTTGAAGGTCTTCAACTCCACCCACCCAAACCTTAGGTAATTCGTAGATGTCTTGCGCAAGGAGCCAAGCTGTACCGCTCACAAAATCTGACGCAATGCCTGAGGAATCACCCCACAACGGAATACAATTGTGAGCATTAAGAATGATGGTCCGGCATACTGTCGGAAGCCTAGCGGTAATTTCATCGATTCTTTCACCTCGCTTTTTCTTTCCGAACTGTTCGGCGATTTTGATGCTCTCTGCTTTCATCTCAAATAGTCCAAGGTCTGTCCATCGCTTCAAAACCAAGCGTAAGCGAGCTGGATCTCCTTGGATTCCACGAGTACAAAGTTCGATGACAGAATTTCTATCCACTGATCCATAATGTGCTACCGCCCGAAAGATAGATATCAGCTCCGGATAAAGTCCGTCATTAGTTGCATTGAGAATTGTCATTGATGAATTATTGCGTCAAATTGTTCAAGACTGGCTCGTTTTATGTCAGTGTCCATCAAGCGGCGGGTTGGATGATCTGGATCGGCCGTTTGGATTTCGTAGAGGACAACATGTAGAGGTCGGTGCACTAGTTGTACCATATGAATTTGATCAACTGTGACTAAGGAATCAAAAATTGTCACACGGTTTAACGGTGTCGTATAAGGCTCATCGTCGAGTTCTTGATGATATCGGTGAATGACGACGCCACTGGGTGCCTTCTTATAGAGTTGGCGCCCTTCAGGCAAGTTCGTAATCCAAGAATCACTGGCAGTGCAGACTTCTTGAACGTTACATTTTGCGACTAACCAATGGAGCAAGCGTAGAACTTGAGTTTTCTGACCATGGGGATCGTAAAACACATTTAAATAGCGAGGGTCGAAATTGGGAAACATCTCATGCCAGTGGCTCAAATTGCTTGGAGAAACTCGACGAATTGGTGTCGCCGTAGGTACGTGATAGTTGGTTTCACGAAACTCATCGAGCCTATCGGACGGACAACCACCACAGATGCGAGTGACTTCTGTCGGCCATTGTTGAGAACGATTGCTGTATAGTGCAGCCAGAATTTCGGAGACCTCTCGCTGATTGAGAAGCATTTGGCGCATCAACTTTATGTTCCTCCGCCCAGATGCAAGAGTCTTTTCACGGGACTCCGAAATCGCATTTTCCCAAGCATCCATCAATAGATTGAGCACACCGGAGTATAGTGTACCACCTCTACCGGAGAATAGTGTGCCAGCGATTCCGGAGCAATATGTACCACCCGTACCGGAGTAAAGTGTACCAGGTATTCCGGGTGAAAGTGTAC
>Ga0118677_10007301_pt1 | contig 18309 bp, 15 predicted proteins | sample AliMusrvi5mmetaG_FD_86154 | JGI IMG/M metagenome (GOLD analysis project Ga0118677, IMG submission 86154) | reverse complement strand
CCGGCTGGAAATCCGCTGGGACCATTCGTTGAACGGTTCCGATGCCTACGGCGGCACCTCGGCCAATTCGGCGCCGAGCCTCGAAAACGCCTGGCTGGTGGCTGCCAACGTGATCTACAAGTTTTAGACTGACAGTTCGTTCCTCCAAGCCCCTTCCGTCCGAAGCGGAAGGGGCCTTTTGTTTTGGTCTGCCGCGCGCGTTACCGTGCTGCTCGTGAGCCCGCCGTCCTGTCCTTGAATACGTCTGCAGAATTCGCTTGCCATAGACCGCTCTTTCCCGTGTTGTCTGACTAAGCGCGCATAATGTGCCGCCCGATAAACTGCAGCGGCAGCGTGAAAGCCACGAAGTGCTCGGTCTCGGACTAAAGCCAGGAACTGAGTCAGATAGGAACCTATGAACGGTGACAAATGGACATTGGTGCTACTTGGCGCAGGACTGGTTAGTGTGCCCGCAGTAGCCCGCGGAGAAGAAAAACCCAACCCGGTCTTGACCAGCCTCTCGTCAACAACCATCAGCGGCTACGTTGACACATCCGCTCAGTGGAACGCCGGCACGGGCGACGCCAACACGCCAGCCTACGCGTTCGGCGGGACCGGCAAAGCCGACGGCTTCAACCTGAACGTGGTTAAATTCACGTTGGAAAAGCCAATCAATAGCGAACAAGAATGGAGCGCCGGGTACAAGGCGGATTTGCTTTTCGGCCCGGACGCCGATCTGCTCGCCACCCAATCCTCCGGCACCGCGGCCGACTTCGGCGTCAAACAAGCTTATGTAGCCTTGCATGCGCCCGTAGGCAACGGTTTGGATTTTCAGATGGGTGTTTGGGACACCATCACCGGCTACGAAGTGACTGACTCCGTCAACGACGCGAACTACACCCGGTCGTACGGTTACACGATAGAGCCATCGACGCATACCGGTATTCGGGCGGCCTACCAGTTTTCGGAAACGCTCGCGGGGATTGTCGGCGTGGCGGACACCTTCGGCCCAATGATCAACCAGCGCGCGTTCCCGCCCCAGGCCGAGTCTTACAAGACCTACATGGGATCGCTCACGTTGACCGCGCCGCAGAGCTGGGGGCCTTGGGCTGGTTCGACGCTCAGCGGCTGCGTTATCAACGGTTACAACTCGAACGCCAACGCGAGCGCGGGTGCGGACCAGACCAGTTGGTATGTTGGGGGAACACTCAACACTCCGTTGAAAGGGTTGAAGGTGGGCGCTTCTTACGACTATGCCGGCGTGAGCAGCCAGCCTCTGAGCGGCAGCAGCTACGCCAACGCCGTCGCCGTTTATGCCTCGTATCAGGCCACAGAGAAGCTTAGCCTGCATGCGCGCGGCGAGTATGCCTCCAGCGATGCCTTGACCTCGGCTGGAAAGCCAATCCTAGGGGCGAGCCGGGTGTTCGCTGTCACCGGCACTGTGCAATACGATCTGTGGAAAAACGTATTGAGCCGGATCGAATTCCGTTGGGACCACGCGGCAGACGGCTCCGACGCCTACGGCGGCACGCCCGTGGCGGGCAGCGCCGCTCCAGTGCCAGGCACGAAGGAGAACAGCTTTATACTCCTGGCGGATATTACCTACAAGTTCTGAGTCTTCGGCCCGTAAAGCTACACAGGTAAATCGCTACATGAGTTACATGAGCGGCCGGCGCCACCGGCTCTCGTAACGATGTAACTCTCGTAACCCATTTAACCTGTCACGATATTAGTCCCCGAACAGCTTCTTCAGAGTGTCCCGGGCTTTGGCTTCTCGCTGTCGGTCTTCTGCCGGGGGAACAAACTCGCGCCGGGCGAATTCGAAGTACTCGCAGTAGTTGGCCATGTGCTTCTCCCCCACCAGGTCGGCACGGCGATCCCGGCACTGCTCGGCTACCTGGCGGTCGTAGCTAATGCAATTCAGGCAAACCTTGAGATCCGAGTTGCAGCAATGGCAAGCTTCCGAGCGGCCCGGTGCGCCCGGCAATGTATATTCCGTGCCGCACTTCCAACAATGACGTGTCAATGCCATGCGGTCTATTCTGACCTACCGCAGCCGGTAGGTGATACGGGCTTTGCTCAGATCGTAAGGTGACATTTCCAACCGGACTCGGTCGCCGACGGTGAGCCGCACAAAATGTTTCCGCATCTTGCCGGAGAGGTGGGCGAGGATCTCATGCTGGTTGTCCAGTCTTACGCGAAACATGGTGCCGGGCAGCACCGTGAAAACAGTACCCTCGATCTCGATGGGTTCTTCGGCGCTCAAAAACGCTTACTTGGAGGCAGTTGTTCGGGCAGGCGAGGAAACTTATGTCGGGCGGAGCCTTCCCCAGGCTTCCGCCCCGTTTGGTTTCGTTAGTACCGAGAACGCTGGCCGCCGCCGCCACGACGGTCGCCGTAACCACCGCGACCGCCGCCGCCGCCATGACCGCCACCGCCACCGCCACCACCGCTGCGCTCTTCGCGCGGTCGGGCTTCATTGACGGTGAGTGCGCGGCCTTTCACGTCTTTGCCGGCCATGCCTTGAATGGCCGCCTCCGCGCCTTCTGGCGTAGCCATGGTCACAAAGGCAAAGCCGCGCGAGCGGCCGGTGGCACGGTCGGTCATGAGATTGACCTCACTTACCGGGCCGAATGGGACGAAGAGATCCTGCAGATCGTTTTCGGTGACATCGAAGGAGAGATTCCCCACGAACAGTTTTGTATTCACTTCAATATACTTTCTATCTACTTGCTGACCGCCTCCTGGACTGTTCCCGACTATCGGGTTTCAAATCGTCACTGAACCTCGTTCATTGAAGATCCACCAGGCCTTGGAAGATCACAATCATCCAAGCACGCTCAACACTGCCACTGGCCGTCCATAATGCAAGAAGGATGTTGGGGCCGATAAATTGGGAAACGGAGGCGCGAAGTCGGCTTTGCGCCTGCCTTAGGATGAACCGGTCAGCTCCTTCAGGTCGGCGCGGACGGTCTGGTAGGTAGTCGAATAAGCCAGCACTTTCGGGTCGGGCTCGAGTCCCCAGCGTTGGCAGGCATCGCGGTACAGGTCCGGCCACCAGTTGCGGTGCTCGGTCAGGCCTCGCTGCCGCCAGCTTTCCCAGTTCATTAGCACGCGTGACCAGCACTCGTCGCCGTAACGGACTGCTTCCTGCGGGTTGGCGAAGTCCTTCACATACCAGTCACGTCCGATGCGGGCGTGGAGCACTTCGTCTGCCCAGTCATAATCCTGGAATAGGGCAGACAGCGGGTTCTTTGAAGCGAGACCCACTTCCCATTCAAATCGTTTGCCGTTCCGGGGCATGAGCCCTTGCTCGATGAAGTAAAGCACGGCGTGGCGTTCGATAGGCTTGAGTTGAGTGTTGAGGCAGAGCGACCACGTATGGTTGATCATCACCTTTTTCGGCCAATCAAGGCCAAGGTCGGCAAAGCCGACCTCGCCCATCATTGCGTGGCGAGCTTCGTCCCAAAGCTGGCGAGTCAGGTCGCGATAGTAATCCCACGGTTTACCAAGTGTCTCGGTGATGATGCTGGCCATCATCTCAGGCACATCCACCTCGCGTAGCCGCTTGTAAAACATCATCAACGTCTTGGGTTCGGGCGGGAAGCGTTTGTCGTAAAGGAAGACTTCGGCGTTTACGCCCATGTTATAGGGGTCCGGGAACCGTTCGTCGCGCTTCGGGACACGGTCGTATTGGTAAGGATGAGCGGAATGGCGGCGCCGAACGGGGTTGGGCCGAGGGGTTTCAATTCCATCCAAGCTGCCGGCTGCGGCGAGACAATCATCAAGCAACGACACCCAGTCCGCCAGGCGCTGGCGGCAAGGAGCGTCCACAAGTGCGGTGATGCTTTGGGCGCCGAATTTTTGCATATCGCCCAATTCCATCAGGGCGAAGCGACACAGGCGTAGGGTGGGATGGTCGGCCAGGAGGTTGCTCTCGCGCAGGTGCCGTTCGAGGGCGGCTTTCAGCGCAGGCACGGCCTTTTCATAAAGGCCGAGGATCAACTCTTCGGTGGTCGGAGCGCTGAGGATTTCATCGAAGAAGACCTCGAGGTTGGCGTCTGGCATCGCTTCGAGGCCGAGCGGCGGCTCCCGCATTTCGCCAACACGCTTGCGGAGTGCGGAGGTATGTTCGGCACAAAGATGGGCGTGGAGACTGAAGCCCATCTTAAGTTCATAGATAGGTTCGGCGGTGATACGCGCAGTAAAGATCTGGTGCAGGCGTTTGAACGCGTAATGGTAACGCTTGAGGCGGCGAACGCATTCTTCGACCGAGAGACCGGGCTTGGTGGCCTCGCTCATTAAACAAACTCCGGCGAGAGCCGGGAGAGAGTGATAGGACTGGTAAGTGCTCATAGCCAAACTGGTATTCTGACTAGTCTATCACTCCCTGGCCAACTCGTCCAAATGACGGCTTGAAATTGGAGAATTTGCATCTATTCTGAGGCAACAAGCGCTCGGACCAAGACGGCGTGGGGCTGTTTGGTCTGAGGCAGTTTGCGGAACAGCAGTCATTTGATTTCATGCAACCAAATCGCCGCACGTGGCAATCCTTTGACGAGATGCGCAAGGCCGCCGAGCAAGGCGACGCAGCGGCGCAATGTTACCTTGCCATCTGTTATCAAACGGGCCAAGGGGTAGCGCAGGATCACCAGCAGGCCGTCAAATGGTTCCGCCAAGCGGCCGACCAGAACGATGCGGCTGCTCAATGTTATCTGGGCTACTGCTACCAGTCGGGGCTGGGAGTGCCGCAGGAGTACGGTCAGGCGGCCAAATGGTTCCGGGAAGCCGCTGACCAGGGCGATCCCGCAGCGCAGTTTAACCTGGGAGTGCTTTACGAAACGGGCCAGGGAGTGGCGCAGAATTACGCTGAGGCCGTCAAGTGGTATCATGCCGCTGCCGAGCAGGGCGAACCCCAGGCGCAGTTCAACCTGGGCGTGTTCTACGAGACCGGCCAGGTAGTGCCGCAGAACTTCGAAGAGGCCGTGAAGTGGTATTGGGCCGCTGCTGAGCAGGAATGCGCGCCGGCCCAATGCAACCTCGGCCTCTGCTACGAGACCGGACGCGGGGTGCCGAAAAATGTGCGCGAGGCGGTCCGATGGTTTTGCCGTGCCGCGCGGGCGGGCGACAAGACCGCGCAGCACAACCTGGGCGTCTATTACGCGACGCTCGAAGCGGCCGAGGAGGCCACGGCAGACAGCGAAACGCAGGCCGACGCGGCTGCCTGAGGCACGGCAGGCCGACAGGGCGGAGCGCCGGCATGTTGCCGGCTTTGCCTATTCGGACCGCGTAAGCCGGCAATATGCCGGCGCTCCGTACTCGTATAAATATCCGCGCTACCGAGGCGGCAGCGGGGGCGAGCCGCCACCTGGAGGCGGATTCGTGGCAGGAATCTGCGGCAGCATTGCCAGAAGATCCTGCTGGCGCTGATACCACTCCCGCAGGGGCCGGGAAAGCAAGGCGACCTTAAAATCCTTGAAGTGGCTGAGGTTTAGCGCCGACTCAACTTCCCCTTTCAACTGATTGTTCAGATCGGTCTTCGCATCGTCGGCCCAGCCTTTGAACGATTCGACATAACCTTTGTCCAACTTGCCCGCGACGCGATCCGTCTCATTGGTGCTGCTGGCTTCGTGTTTGGCCATGACCACCAACTTGGCCAGTTCCGTGATGCGTTGCTCCAACTTGGCCACGATGTCCTCGTCGCCGACGGTCTTGGCAGCCTCAACTCCCAGCGTGCGGGGGGCGTTTTCCAGGCGCTGGCAAATCTGCTTCGTCAGCTCCTTCTCCAATTCCTCGAAGAACTTGCTGCCGCGCTGGATGATCAGCGCGCGTTCTTCCTTGGTAAAGCTGTATTTCTTGTCGTCGAGCCCGACGAAGTTCGTGTAGGCGGAGGAAAGCAGCAGCTTTTCGAGCCGGGCGGTGAGGTTGGTGGCGCTGAGACGCTGGACGACGGGAACCCCCGCCGGTTCGCGTTTCAGGTCCAGCTTCAGGTCCACGGGCAGGATCGAAAAGGCGGCACGATCCACGCCGCCGAGTTGTTCGATCTGGGCATTAAGGCGCTTCCAGTGGGCGTCCAGGCGCTCCTGGCGGTTCAGATCGCCAATGAAGTCGAATTGGTTCTCGACACGCAGCGAGCGGGTTTCGGCCTTGAACCAGGAAATCATGTCCGCGAACTGGTTGGCCAACTGGGAGGCATAGCCGGCGAAGCTAAGGTTCACCTGTTCCAGCGGGATGCGATCGTGCGGGTTGCGCGGCGTGCGGGCGCGGATGAAGGTCTCGATGACGCCGTTCGGCAGCAAGTCAACGATTTGGGCCATCTCGCCGTACGCGTTGACCACCGGGTCGGTGCCAAAGTCGAACTGCCGCACATCGCCATAGCGACCCACATCCTGGTCGGTGGCGAAGAGCATCTTTTGGGTGCGCACCTGGGGGCTGTCCATGTAGCCCCAGCGGATGGCCGCGCCATCGTGCGGCAGCGGCTCGGGGTTGGTTCGCATCCGCCAGCCGATGAACACGGCCGCCTTGAAGACGGAGTATTCCATCATCGAGCTGGTGGCCAGCTTGTTGGTGTAGGCGTCCAAAGGTTGCCCGGTAACGTAGGCACGGAACCAGTCGTTGAGCTCTGTGCGGGTGAGCGTGGTATTAAGGCTGCCGGCAAAGTTGTGGCGCAACCCCAGGACATGGCCGACTTCGTGGGACACGACCTCACGAACGTAATCCTGTGAAACCCGCAGCACGGCCTCGTCGGTCAAGGCGTCGCTGGCGAGCACCTCTTGCAGGCCATGCGCCATCTGCTGCGCGAAAGCCCGCGTATCCACCTGGCAGCCCGGCGCGGACGTGAGGAAAGGCACGCCCAGGCGCGCCTCGGCTTCGCTCTTCTTATCGTCCTTCTTGGGCGCGGCCAGTTCTTCCATAGCCCGGAGCAGGAACCGGGCGCGGGCTCTGCCCTCGAAGGCGAAAACGCTGGTGATGTAAGCCTGGCCGTGCTGCGACTCGCCGCTCATCGGGTCGAGCAGCACATCGGCGTAAGCAAACCCAGCGTTGTCCCAGGGTACCCACTGGATGATATTGTACTTCGCGTCGGGCGCGGTAACGCCGGCGGGCGCCTTCTTGGCCTGCACGATCTCTTTGCCAAAGGCCCGGTTCCAATACAGGATGCCGTCCTGGACCGCACCGGCGTAATTCGTGGGCGTGTTGGCCGAATAGTAGAAGACCACCGGCTTGCGAACATCGAACCGTGCAATGCGCCCGGAGACGCGTCCGGTGCCCTGCTCAAGGTGCCCTTCGGTCTCGAAGTAACGGACGTAACGGGTGTCAGTAGCCTCGGGTTCCTTGCCTTCGAACGCGCCCGGCTGGTAGGGCGACAGGAAATAGCGCACCTCGTAGCGGGCTTCGAGGTTCTGATCAGATTGGCGATTGCGCGCCTGAACACTCTGGCGGATGACGAGGCGGCCTTCCTCCTGGCGAGCGTCAAATACCCGGCTCTCCGGCACCTCCAGGACCATATCGCGCGACTCCAGGTTCAGCCCGCCGCTTTGCGTCCAAGCCTCGGTGAATACCCGGCGCATCCCCTTATTGAAATCAACCAGGACGCGATCCCCGTCCTGCCGCACGATGGCGAAGCTCGCCAGCAGCCGCCGCGCCGGCAACTCGTCGGTAACCACCAGCCCCCGCGTGGATTCATACAGATCTACCCCATCAGCGAACAATTCGAAGCGGACGATCTTGCCCGCTAGGCCCGTGCTGGTGGCGGCCCCGGCTTGCGGAATGAGCGAGGCCGAGAACAAGTAATCCTTGCCAAAGCCGGCTTTGGGGATCGCGAGCAGGAACGGGTCAGCCACTTCCAGCGGCGGCCCAGCGGTGACTGCGTCGGCAGTCTCATTCGCAGCAGCCGCGGCCCGGTATAACGGGACGATGGCGAAAAGGAAGGCGGCGAAAGCCGCCGAGATAGCGTCACGGCGGAGGATCTTATTGGTGGCAGGGAATTTCATTTTAATGCGCCGCCCGCTCTTTGGGGCTGCGGAGGTAAGGAATAGATGCTTATTAGACTCGCACAACATCGTCGGATCGTGCCAAACGGCGGCAAGGTCTTCAATCGGCAATTTTCAGGCTCTAGCCCGAATACTCCGCGCCTTCCGGAGCGCCGGTCTCCGACCCGGCGTCTCCCAGCCAATTGGCCTACTCCGGGTCAGAGACCGGCGCTCCCGCCTGCGGAGGTTTCAAGGTGGGTGTGAAAAACTCGGGCTAGGCGGTTTTCACTCGACGCCAGCGCAGATGGCGAATGCGCGCGCCGACGCGTCGGCGCAGGCGGGTCTTCAACGCGGTGATGCTGCTGCGCAAAACCTGGCGTTGCAGCAAATGAGTAACGTGCGGCAGGACGGTGCGGGCAATGTCCTCAGGTGTTGTGTTCTTGAGATCCACACCCGGCGCCAGATCGAGACCGGTTTTGCGGAAAAGGTGTTGCACCAGGGCCGAGCAGAACATCGAACTTTCGCGCGCGAGCAGGTTGTGCCGGCCGCGCAATTCGGGCCGTTGCAAGGCGATGAGCGTGCCAAACAGCTCGCGCAACGAATAGCGGGCCCGGTTGGCCACCAGTTCCAGACCTTCGCGCAGCAGGCAGGCGACTTGCTCTTCCGTCAATCCCAGGTCAAGCACCGCGAGGTTGGTATAGAGTTCTTCATCAAAATACTTCGAGATGCGATTCTCCTGTACCCCGAGCTGGATGTGTTTCCGGTGCACTTGCAGGTCGGATTCGATGACCCAGTGCTGGCCGTCGAGGCGCTGACCCTCGAAGAGGAAGGCGTGCGACCACGCGCCCCAGTGCTCACGCTCGTCCAAGTGACGCTGCGCGCGACAGATGGCCTTATCCACGAACGTGATGCCGCCGGAAAGCCCAATGCGCCCGGGCCGGGCGTGGAGTTCCAGAAACTCCTGATTCGACAAGCCAGTCACTATGATCGTTTGCGATTGCGTTGTAGTCGGTTGCATGGAGGGTATGTTGCAGGGTAACGTAAGGTAAAGCGCTAGGCGTTTTCAATGCAATTGCGCTTTGAGTCTGGGCCGGTATGTGCTCCAATAGGCGACATAATTTGCCAGACGGCACCATGAACACAGTCGTGAAATTCTGGGGCGTGCGGGGCTCCATTCCCACACCCGGGCCGACCACTGTACAGTACGGCGGCAACACTTCCTGTGTCGAAATCCGGGCCGATGGCCGGATCATCATACTGGATGCCGGCACCGGCATACGCCTGCTCGGGCGCCAACTGGTCGCCGAATTCGAGACGCAACCTCTCGACCTGACCTTGCTACTGACGCACACGCATTGGGACCACATCCAGGGCCTTCCGTTCTTCGAGCCGGTCTATAGACCGCAGAACTACCTGCACATCCTCGGCTACGAAGGCGCGCGCCACGGGCTGGAAATCGTTCTGGCCGGCCAAATGGAAAGCCCTTACTTTCCAATCGGCCTGGGGGAAGTGCCGGCCAACGTCCGTATAGAGGAACTCAAGGAGATGAACTTCAGCATCGGCCCGGTGCGCGTGGCGGCCACCTTCGCCAATCATCCCGGCATTTGCGTCGGCTACCGCTTGTTCGCCTCAGGCGGATCGATCGCCTTTTTCCCCGACAATGAACCGTTCCCCGAGGCTGCTCCGTCGCCGCAGGGCACGGTAACTACCGACGCGCCCGCGCGGGCCATCGCGCAGGGCAAACACGCGAAGCTGATTGAGTTCTTGCGCGGCACCGACTTACTGATCATGGATGCGCAGTACGATGCTGAGGAATACAAGGGGCATACCGGGTGGGGCCACGGGGGCCTCGAGGACGTTGTCGCGTTGGCCCTGCAGGCGGAGGCGAAAACCCTTTTCCTCTTCCACCACGACCCGAACCACGACGATGCCAAAGTCTCCCAGATGCTCGCCCACGCCCGGGAGATCGTCGCCGCCCGCAAAGGCAACTTACACGTCGAGGCCGCCCGCGAAGGAGCGACAGTGGAGTTGCCAGCGCCGGTGTCAGCCTAGCCCTCGCTGTCCATTGTGCACGACCACTTCGCCAGCACGCGGTCGATCTTCTCCCGCACCAATGCGCGGGCCTCGAGCCGCTCCGTGCCCCGCATCAGGAGCTCATCATAATTGGTGTGCGCATGGCGGATGTGAGCCCTTACGGCGAGGTCCACCGCCGAGGTGTCCAGCGCGCGTCCGGCCGCGGATCGGCCCACTCGACCGCTGCTGCGGCAGCCGGTGTGCCCGGCGATGCGGCGGGCTTCATCAGCCGGGCAACCGGGGTAGCGCTGCGAAATCGCCCCAGCCAAGGAGGCCACGAATTCGCGGTCTTCCTCCTGGCGGGCGACTGCCGCGCGAGCGCGGGCAGCGGCGCGCTCCGGAGCGTCGGCGGCGCATTCTTCCTCCGCTTTGGCCAAGCCATCTTCAGTCACCAGCAGCCCTTGCCGTTCGTAGCGTTTGTGAGCCCGGCTGAATCGGACCACCACTGCCGCAAGCGAACTATGCTTGCGCGCCCGCCGCGACAGCGCTGCGTCACCCGCCGGCAGGAATAGCAGTTGCTCCAGGTCGGCGCACGCGAGACACAGCGGCTTGCCTTTCTCCATCAACAAGAACTCCCCGGTAGGCAACTCCGCGCCGCACTCGCCGCATGTGCCCTCCTCGCTCACCTTCTGGAACACCACCAACTCGGGCGGCCGGTTCAGTTTGGCGGCCAGCCGTGCCGTCTTCTTTTCCCCCAAATCCGCGGGCGCATAATGCGTGCGATAGAACTTCTCCCGCTCCGGATTGCCCTTTTCCGTGACCTGCAAGGTCTCGATGCCACTCGGCCCACGGCGCGTGTAGGCGGCTTCGATCGTGCGCAAGCCGCGCCGTGCGGCCCACTCTTGGAAGTAACGGATGGCTTTCTGGAACTTCTCGGGCCCGACCTGAATCCACGGTTCAAGCATGCGGTAACACTCATTGCCCTTGCGCCAGCCGTCGAAGTGCACCGGTTGCAGCAGCAGCATCGCCTGGAACAGTTCCAGCGGGCCAACGCTGCCGCATCGCTTCAAGGCCGACTCCGCCGCCTGCACCACGCGTTCCTCGAATTTGCTGTTGGAGGCGCCAGCCATGACTACGGGTTCTTCAGTCTCATTGCGATCGTGTGCCGAGAATAACCCAGGAGTCGTGTCGTTGCCAAGTGAGCTTTCTGATCAAAGCTCCCTTGTCCGTTTATTCCAGGGCGGCTGGCGGGCCCTCCTTGTACATTTGGCCCCAGGACCGCATAGAAAGTGGTCTCTCCAAGTTCATCCGAGCGCTTCCACGACCACCGAAAGTTGTTGCATTTCCATGAACTGAATGGACTACAATGCTCACGTGAAGGCGGTTGACCTCGCCGCCGAAAGTTGCCGCATTACCATCATGAAAAACTACACGCCATTGCGCCGAATTCTCTCATCGTTGTCCTCGTTCTGGGCTCGCTCGACGACCTTCAGCTTGGCCTCAACTCTATTCGCCACCCTACTGTTCGTGGGTTGCCAAAGTACACCACATGCCCATCCGGCTCCGCGGCCAACAAGCTCCGGCGGCAAAGTCCCAGAAACGCTCCTCCCACCACGAAGGGTGATAACCCCGGCTGCCTGGAAAGCGGAGGCCGACCGCTGGCTTGGGGTAAGGTATCTCAAAGGGGGTCTGGATCGGAGTGGCATAGACTGCTCCGGTTTGACTGCGCGCATGTACTTGGCAGTGACCGGGATCGCCCTGCCTCGCACCGCCCACGACCAGTCTCGGTGTGGCAAGTTAGTCTCGCGTCCCGATCTGCGCCCCGGGGACCTCATCTTTTTCGTGACGCTCAAGGACAAGCAGGTGGATCACGTGGGCATTTACCTTGGCGATGCCAACTTCGTTCACGCCAGTCCCTCAAAAGGGGTGGTCGTCTCCTCCCTGCTGCAGGATTATTATGTGCAGCGTTACCACAGTGCTCGACGAATAATTCCCTGAGCCTGGATTCGGCCTCAAGTTTTGGTGCGACCTGCCGATAATCTCAGTAGAAGATTGGCAGGGCCGAAAAACCCCTGACAAAAAAGTGGTTGCATCAAACCACCGAGCCGCCGGTTAAAATCCCGGCGGCCATTTTTTGCGTAAGGCACTTCTCGGGCCACTATCAGAGATCAGGTCTCCCGCCGTGAGGAGTAAGTTCTGCGCCCAAGAACATCGGTGCCTCTGAGCCCTCTCTTCCTTTGCGAATGCACCCGACCGTCCTGCGGGCGGGCACTGTTTGAAGCCACTTTCCAGTTGAACGCCCCCGACAGGTAGTCAACCCTCGCCGCTATGTTCGATTTGCTTAAGACCGATACTTCCTCCAAAGCGCGCCTGGGCCGGTTGACCACGCCGCACGGCGTCGTGGACACGCCGGTCTTCATGTCCGTCGGCACGCAGGGCAGCGTGAAGGCGATTGACCCGCGCGAGCTGCGCGAGATGGGGACGCAGATCATCCTCGGCAATACCTATCACCTTAATATCCGGCCCGGCATGGACATCATCCGCGCCGCGGGCGGGCTCCACGAGTTCATCAATTGGCAGGGGCCGATCTTGACCGATAGCGGCGGGTTCCAGGTGTTCAGCCTGGCGACGATCCGCAAGGTCCAGGCGCACGGCGTCGAGTTCCGCTCGCACCTGGACGGCTCACTGCTGTTCCTCGGACCCAAGGAGGCCATGGGTATCCAAGCTGGGCTGGGCTCGGACATCGCCATGGTGTTCGACGATTGCCCGCCGCACACCAGCACGCCGCGCGAGTTGCGCGCTGCTGTCGAGCGGACGATGCGCTGGGCGGCGGAATGCCGCGAACAGCCGCGCGCACCGGGCCAAATGGTCTTCGGCATCGCGCAGGGCGGTGCGAACGCGGCGTTGCGTGAGGAGTGCGCGAAAGCGCTGGTGGCAATGAAGTTTGACGGCTATGCCATCGGCGGCGTGAGTGTAGGCGAGCCGGAGCCGGAAATGATGCGGGCAGTCGAGATGACGGAGCCGCACCTCCCGGCACTACAGCCGCGCTACGCGATGGGCCTCGGCACGCCGGCGCAGATGGTCGAGTTGGTCGCGCGCGGGGTGGACATGTTCGATTGCGTGCTGCCGACCCGGGTGGCACGCAATGGCACGGCCTTCACGCGCAAGGGCAGCATCAGCATCAAGGCTGGCGCCTGCAAAGCGGACTTCCGGCCCATCGAGGACGGCTGCGATTGTTTCGCTTGCCAGCATTTCACACGGGCGTATCTGCGGCACCTGCTCAACGTGAACGAGATCCTTGGCTTGCGGATGTTGAGCGTTCACAACACCCGCATGTACCTGCGGACCATGGCCGAGATGCGCGCGGCAATAAAGGCCGGCACCTTTGCCGAGTTCCGGCGCGAGTTCATTGCCAATTACGTGCCCACCAAGAAGGTCCTGCTGGCCCGCGCCGCAGAGGCCGAGCGGTAACCCTGAGCGCCTACTTGCCCTTCGTTGCGGCTTCGATTTTCTTCACGAAATCCGTGGCGGTCTCCGAGGGCTTTACCTTGTTCTCGAATAGTATGTCTTTGATCGAGTAGAACTGGCCGTAGTAAGTCTGGTTCGCCTTGTCGTCGGCGGCTACGGAACCGCCTTTGATGGTGGCGCCTCCGTAGAGTCCCTTCGACTCTCCGTACACCCGCATCGGGGGCTCTTCCGTGAAAGTATCCCCCACCCCGCCGCTGCTCGAACCTCCCGTTCCAGCCGCTTCGCCACCGAAATCGACTTTCGAAGCAATGAGCCGATCACGCGCTGCGTCGGTCATCAACAGGATCACGCAAAAGGTGCTCTTGCCGCCGATCTGGGCCCCAAAACTTCCTTCGTGGCTATTCATGAACGAACAAGGGCTCCACTCGCCCTTGTTCTTCACCATCGCCACCCCGAATCCCTGTTCGTAGCCGAAGACTAATCCGCCCTTCGTGCGGTCCATCACAATCACCCCTGTCGCCTTCTTGAGTTTCTCGGCTGGAATGCACGCTTCGGTATTCGCTTGCAGCGAGTCAAACTGCGCCATCAGCTTGCGAACTTGATCATCAAGCTCACTTTTGCTCTGGGCGAACGTGGTCGCCGCTAAACCCAAAACCAGTATTGTCAGGATATATCGTCTCATGCAGCAATCTGCCACACCTCAGCTCGGCGCACAACGCGGCAAGTGCGCCTATTTCGGATCGCGCTGATTGTTGACGGTGGCCTTAATCGTCGCGCGGCTCACGCCGGAGCCCTCTCGGAGTTCCGACTGAACCCCACCAAGTCACCGAGCCAACAGAAGGCGGCGCGCAGCCCGGCATCGCGCACGCCCGCTAGGTGATAGATCGAAACCAGCTCCTGTTCATGTCCACGATAGCGAGGCGGCAGGAACAGGCCCGAGCTAAGCCCCTGGCCTTCCACTCTCATGATCTGTGAGTAGAACAGGCCTTTGGCGACCGCGTAAGGGCCCTCGGGCAACACGAGCGCGCGTTCGGGCAGCACCAGCCAGGGACGGTATTTCAGCAACAGGCTCCCCCGCTCATCGCGTGATAGCTTTCCGTAGGAACGGATAGGCACTTTGCTGATCTGGCGGGCCAGGAACATCCGGTTAGCCGACTTGTCGGGCTGAAACCGTTTCCGTCGCAATGTGATGTATTCCCAGATGAATACCGACCCGAAGTGCGACAGGCGGAACGACCAACCGGCGATAAAATAAGCAATGCCAATGATTATCAGGGCCCAGGCGGCACCGAGCCACGGATTTATGAACGCAGTCGCGGTAACGGTAATGAGGACCAATAGGCGAAACCCCTTGAGTGCGGCGTCGATGACTGCGAAAGGACTTAGCAGCAGGAGGATGTTGATGGCGTTGGAGGCCAGGAACACAATGAAGAACGTGAGCATTGCCAGGGGCACCAGGAGGCCGTTTCCGAGCCACGAGAGGTCAATCGCCGCCAGGAAGCCATTTGCGCCCGACGAGGTGGCATCGGGTTTTGCGGGCGGGAACACGGCGATGATCAGCGGCACGAAAGCGCCGGTGGCAATCAGCCCGCTGATTTTGTGTCCGAGGGCATCGGCCACATCGAGCGGCTTCTTCAATAGCCTCGGCGCCGTGATGCCGACGGTGTCCTTAAGGAAACAGGCGGTGACCATTACGAAGGCGGGAATCCAGAACCACGGTTGCGCAAACCAGGGGAGGTGGGCGCGCTGCTGCGGGGTCTGGGCGTGAAAATACTTCCACGCGCCGACCGCACTGACACCCAGCAGCGGGGAGATCGCGACGCCGGTGATCTCGGAAATGGCCTGAGCCAGCTCGGTGCCGGGCGTCGCTGCTTTGGTGGAGGATGCCGAATCCGCAGGAGCGGCCGCCCCGGCGGCAGGCGGACACCAGTAACCTGCGGTCAGGGCAATCACAGCGGCCAACAGGACGAATCGTCGCATGCCTAGGAGCCTCCGCCTTTTCCCGCGGTCTGTAAAGTACGACGCGGTGTAGACGCAGAGGCAGACCGGAGTGACAAGCCTCACTATGGCGTTATGGGACCCTCACCCCATACGGATCAAGGGGCTCCTGGAAGGTCGCACGTATTGGGATCCACCCCAGGCATGATTCTCTTCCTTCCGTTGATTGCTCAGAAACGGTGGCGGACCCTCATTTTCGGCCGCGAAAGGGCATCAATCCAAAGTGCAGAATCAACCACACCGGCACCGCAAAAATGGCAATGGCCGCCAGCCGCTTCCAGGTCCACACCAGCGCGTGTGCCTGAATTGGGTAGATGGTGATCATGAAGTAGTTGCTGAACCGGGTATGGCCAAGAAACGAAGCATACCTGGGGTAACGTCGGCGCAGGCCGCTGTACAACGCCACCGCTCCCAACACCACGACAAGCCCGCTCACCACTAGATTGATCGGTTGAAGCTCGGTGAATGCCGCCTTGTTGGCGGTCGATGTAGCGACGTGTTGGCTCAGGTACAGCCATTGGGCGCCGGCCCAGAGAAAACTAAACCCAGTTTGGATAGCAGTGTTGAAGTTCTTTTTGGCCGACGTTAATTCGCTCAGCAACAAGGCGAAGTAAAGCGGCACGATGCCCCACACCAGTTCCAGGTGCCGGAATGGGGTTAGTATCAGCTCAGTAAAAACTGCAAGATAGGCTTGGCTCATCGCGCTCGGCCAACGAGATGGAAAAGGTGCAACAGCCTCATATCTATCATGGTGGCAGGAGTGTGGGTGGATGGGGAGAAATGTCAAACCGGAGAAACAATTGTAAGGGTGTGCCCTGACATCGCATCGGCGTTTCTTCTGACCGGTGAATTCGGGGCATGATGGCACAGTGGTCGCCGTGCGAGAGCACGTTCGCTCAAAGCCTGGCCAAGCCATCGTCACAGCTTTGGTGTGCATTTCATGACCGGGCTAAATGCCAGCAGGCCTCTCCACTCGAGGCCAAGTGAGGCGTTTTCTGCTCAAGCTGAGGAAAACTGAACAAGTCTGGAGGACTGCGAACTCATCCACGGCTACTTTGTGCCGGGCCCTGAAAGAGCGAGTTTCCTGCTGTTCTCACTGATTTGCCGCGTAGCACTTCGTCTTGTTTCCACCTGGCACACCAACTGCTTAAGCGTGTTGGGTGAAAACAACTGAAAACTCGCTTCTGAGTGAGGCGAAACTCGCCGGTGCTGCGACCCGTTTTACCGTAAACGGTTCCAGTCGGCGCGTCCTGCGGGTGTGGCTAGTGGACGACAATGCTGCCCTGCGCGTGCTCTTCGCCCAGTTGTTAACCAAACAACCTGGCATTCAGTGCAGGCGTCATTTTGCATCAGCCGAAGCCGTTTTGGCGGCGCTGGCCGAAGAGCGATCTCCGGACATGATCCTCATGGACGTTAATCTTGGTGGCCAGAGTGGCTTGTCAGCGATTCGGCCGATCAAGAATATGGCCCCGTCGGTCAAGGTGCTGATGTTGACCATGTTCAGTAACAGCCACTACGAGGCGGAAGCCTTCCGCTCGGGTGCCAGCGGTTTCTTGCTCAAAAGCTATGCTCTGGATGAAATTGCAGAGCTCATTCATGAGGCACAGCGCAGTCCCCGCTCGCCGAGCTTGTTCCCAAACATGGCCCTATACAAGGGAGCGGAATTGGGATTGGAGCGAATCGGTAACCGCGGTTCAAGCAAGTGCTTCAGCTTGGTCCGCACGATACGGCAACTGTGCCGAGGTCCAAAACGGCAGACTTCGAGTTGAATTAAGTTTTGGTTGAGGTGGGGGCCACGGCGTGTTTCTTGGGGTTCGCGCCGTGGCTCTTTTTTTTCCGGCAGAGGCATGCGACTCGTTGTTGGCTTAAAATGAACAGCGTCCCCGCTTACTGTTGATTAAACGGAGGTCAACGATATCGATGGCTTGACCACAGCCGTGAACTCGAGTATAAAAATATGTCCATGGGCGTTTGTGAATGGCTTTGGCAGGTTTCTTTTTCGCCATAAGGAACTCTGCTAATATGTCAGGCAAACGTCACGCAGTCAGAATCATCAAGTGTGAACTTGGATGTATATGCCTGTAATTGAATGCGTCAGCCAACGTAGCTCAGTCGGTAGAGCAGCGCTTTCGTAAAGCGCGGGTCGTCAGTTCGATTCTGACCGTTGGCTCCATTTCTAACATTGTGCAGACGGCCACTATGAATGCGACCGTACTAGTTAGTACGGGCGGGTGGTTGCCGCTTGTCACGAAGCAGTGCATGAGCGGAGTCTGGGGGGCGAATTCGCAGGAAGCTCCGTGAGCTGCCTGCCAGAGCCATTGACCTGCTCCTCCCTCTCCTCATCCAGAAGGAGATGCAGGGTGCTCGCATATCAAGAGGGCGTTAGTGTCGTCCTGGATTATGGCCATGTTTCAATCGAGTCGTGGAGGTGTCACGGCGGATTAGCTTTCTGAAGTTTCGCCTGACCACATATGACTTCCTCGTTTGGAACAGGTTTGAACATCGCGGGGGAAGAGCTGGCGTTGGATTGGCGCCGCTTTGACGAGGCCCATCCCCCGTCGCGAGGACGTGCAAATCTGCCTTGAGGTGCAAATGCCGCTCTGCGAAGGACCGGCTCAGCGCTTGTGCTCGTACGAATGTCCGCGTGCAATCGCGGCCACGGAGTTGACCGGGAGGCGGGTCGGAGGAATCCAGCGCGCAGATACGGGGTGGCTTACAGGGCTGGCACCTGAGCACAAGAAGCCCAGAGCTTGCTATGAATGTTACGCTGCACGCTGTTTTGGGAGAAAAGTATCTTGATAATCAAGGGAGCAAGAGGAAAGCGTATCAAGATAATCGAGGAAGTTGAAGTCAGGGGTGCCGCGCGGACAGGCAGGCGCCG
>Ga0118677_10007300_pt1 | contig 18310 bp, 9 predicted proteins | sample AliMusrvi5mmetaG_FD_86154 | JGI IMG/M metagenome (GOLD analysis project Ga0118677, IMG submission 86154) | reverse complement strand
TATTAAAAATCAATATATTGAAATAAAGGGAGCAAGGGTTCACAACCTGAAAAATATCGATCTTCAAATTCCAAGGGGTAAAATGGTGGTAATTACGGGACTTTCGGGCTCCGGAAAATCCTCACTTGCCTTTGACACTTTATATGCAGAGGGTCAGCGACGCTATGTGGAAAGCCTTTCTTCGTACGCAAGACAATTTTTAGGGAGGATGGACAAACCTGATGTCGATTACATTAAAGGGATTCCTCCTGCTATAGCTATTGAACAAAAAGTAAACACACGTAATCCAAGATCAACTGTCGGAACATCAACAGAAATCTACGATTATATCAAGCTGCTTTATGCAAGGATTGGCAAGACTTATTCTCCGGTCACTGGGAAGGAGGTTATCAGGCATGACGTTACCGATGTAATCAATTCAATTTTTTCATGTCCCAGGGGTAATGGGGTGATTCTTCTTTCTCCCTTTAAAATTATAAAAGGGAGAACACTCGAACAGGAAGCTTATTTGCTTCAGCAGCAAGGATTTACTCGACTTGAAATCAATGGAGAAATAGTCAGGATTTCGGATCTGACACCTGAACAATCAGCAAAAAAAAAGGTGTCAGCAGTAAATATTGTGATTGACCGGTTTACTGTTTCAGATGATGAAGATTTGCTTAGCCGTGCTGCCGACTCGGTCCAGACGGCATTTTATGAAGGAGGTGGTGAATGTATTGTCAAAATGATTTCTGATAATGGAATAGATTTACAAAATTTCTCAAACCGGTTCGAAGCAGATGGTATCGTTTTCGAGGAGCCGTCACTCCACATGTTCAGTTTTAACAACCCAATCGGGGCATGCCCTGTATGTGAAGGGTACGGCAAGACGATTGGTATTGATGAGGATCTGGTGATTCCCAATAAATCACTTTCCATCTATAGTGAAGCGATCGTTTGTTGGAAAGGGGAAAAAATGAGCGAATGGAAAGATCAATTGGTGATGAATTCAGACAAATTCAATTTTCCGGTCCACACCCCCTATTATGATCTTTCACCCGAGCAAAAACGATTGCTATGGACCGGAAATCAACATTTTGAAGGATTGAACAGTTTTTTCAAGAGCATTGAGGAACAATCTTATAAAATTCAGTATCGCGTAATGCTTTCACGTTACCGCGGAAAAACTATTTGTCCTGAATGTGAGGGAACCCGGCTAAAAAAGGAGGCATCATATGTTCGGGTAGGTGGTAAAGCTGTTTCTGAATTAGTCAATCAGCCAGTGGATCAGCTTGCAGAATTTTTTCATGATCTGCAATTAACCGATCATGAAAAGATTGTGGCTGAAAGACTCCTGATTGAAATTAACAACAGGATGTCATTTCTGTGTGATGTAGGGCTAGGCTACCTTACTCTGAACCGACTTTCATCAACCTTATCCGGCGGTGAATCTCAACGCATCAATCTGGCAACCTCACTTGGAAGCAGTCTCGTTGGTTCCATGTATATCCTGGATGAGCCTTCTATTGGACTTCACTCGCGTGATACTAATCGCCTGATTAAAGTGCTGCGCAAACTTCAGCAACTTGGCAATAGCGTAATTATTGTAGAACACGATGAGGAGATCATCAGAGATGCCGATATGATTATTGATATAGGCCCCCTTGCAGGCAGAAATGGCGGTGAATTGGTTTTTCAGGGATCACTTCATCAGTTGATGCAAGACAAAAATAGTATTACAGCCAAATATTTGACCGGTATTGAAGCCATTGAAGTTCCAACCTCACGGCGAAAATGGAATAATTACATCGAAATTACTGGTGCACGAGAGAATAACCTCAAAGGGATTGATGTGAAATTTCCATTGAATGCGCTGACCGTTGTGACTGGTGTGAGTGGTTCAGGTAAATCGTCATTGGTGCGTAAAATTCTTTATCCTGCAATTTCGAAACATCTTGGCGGTTATGGGGAGAAAACCGGGGATCACACCAGACTCCAGGGTGATCTTTCGTTGATTACCGCTGTTGAGTTTGTTGATCAGAACCCAATCGGCAAGTCTTCCAGGTCTAACCCTGTGACCTATCTTAAAACATACGACGATATTCGCAAATTGTATGCAGATCAGCAGGCATCGAAGATCAACGGCTTTACACCTTCCCACTTTTCGTTTAATATAGACGGGGGAAGATGTGAAGAGTGTCAGGGTGAAGGAGAGATAAAGGTTGAGATGCAATTCATGGCAGACATCCATCTTACCTGTGAAAGTTGTCAGGGTAAACGATTTAAGCCCGATGTACTGGATGTAAAATTCAAAGAGAAGTCGATTTATGATATTTTGGAGATGACCGTTGATGAGGCAATCAAGTTTTTTAATGAAAATGACAAGCAAGAAGGAAAGAAAATTGCCCGGAAACTTTTGCCCTTGCAGGATGTTGGTCTGGGATATGTCAAGCTGGGGCAATCATCGAGCACCCTTTCCGGTGGTGAGAGTCAACGCATCAAACTGGCCTCTTTTCTTGCAAAAGAAAAAGATGCTCCTACCCTCTTTATTTTTGACGAACCAACCACCGGTCTCCACTTCCATGACATCAGGAAACTGCTTGATGCAATTAATTCATTAATCTCAAGAGGCCACACTGTACTGATTATTGAACACAACACGGAAGTGATGAAAGTTGCCGACTGGATCATTGATTTAGGTCCTGAAGGTGGCGAAATGGGTGGTTATAAAGTATTTGAAGGTACTCCTGAACAGATAGTGCATTGCCACGAATCGTATACCGGTAAATATCTTGTCAATAAATTAAACTGATTTTTTCTTTCTGTGTAAATACCAATAAACCGGTAGTCCGGTTGAAATAAGGGTTAGTCCCAATATCGCTTCACGTGGCCGGGTAAATATGGTATTAAAAATTAATACCAGACAAAAAATGATAAAGATACCTGGCACAGCCGGATATCCCCAGACTTTATAAGGACGGTGGGCATCAGGCATTTTCTGTCGCAGAATAAATACTCCAAGCGAGGTGGCACCATAAAAGAAAAATACCGCAAAGATGATCATATCGGTCAACTGATCGAAGGTACCGGAAAGAACCAGTACCGAAGCCCAAACCCCCTGTAGAATCAAAGAATTGGCAGGAGTTTTTGCATTATTCAATTTTCCGGCACTCCTAAAGAACAGATTATCCTGTGCCATAGCATAATAGGGTCTTGCACTTGCAAGTATCGTAGCATTTGTACATCCAAGTGTCGTAATCAATATCAGAAAAGAAATAAAAAGAGCACCATTGTCTCCCCAGAAAGCTCTCACGGCTTCAATCGCAGCAATTTGGTTTCCTGACTTATAAATTTGTTCCAACTGTGGTATCGATAATAAAGAAAGGTAAGTGACGTTAACCAGCAAATAAATGGCAATCACCATAAAAACACCCATTACAATCCCTTTGGGGATATTCCGTTTGGCATCTTTAACTTCACCGCCAATAAAACCCACCGAGGCCCAACCCTGATAGGCCCAAAAAGCGGCAAGCATTGCAGTAAAGAATGCTGAAACGGTAACCGGAGCCTGGGAGTCCGGACCAAAGTCCAAACTTTTCATTGGCATCGAATGTCTGCTTCCAAGACCAAAGGCAACAATCAGAAAGATTCCGCTAAAAACAAGAATTAAAACCAGCTTACTTACTCCGGCACCTGTTTTTATCCCCTTGATATTTAATAAGGTTAGCAAAAGAATCAATGTAATTGCCGTAAGCTTCACTGTAAAACCATCGAATGGGAAAAATATCCCCCCGATCGAAAACTTGCTTAACGATGAGAAAAGAGCAGGAAGGTTAAATAAACTATTGAAAGATTGGGCAAAAACATAAGCAAGCGATGAAATAGCAGCAGTCTGAATAACGGCAAAAAGTGACCATCCGTAAATAAAAGCAAAAAACCGGTTGTAGATCTTTTTATGATAGACAAAATCACCCCCTGTATCAGCCAACAGACCGGCAACTTCTGCATTGCTTAATGCACCAAACAACGTGATCAGACCACCCACAATCCAGGCAATCAATACCCAACCGGAAGAATGAAGCTCAGCTGCCATTGGGGCAATTTTCTTGTAAACTCCCGAGCCAATAATATTGCCAACAACCACAACAATAACATATCCAAGACCAAGTGTCGGTGCAAGTTTTAAGTTTTTATCCATTGTTTTTCCATTTTGGGAACTTTCACAATATTTCCTTTTAAAAAGTCCACCCGTTAAATTAAGAATTGCAAAAATAGGAATTTTGAAAGCTAAATAACTACAATCGGTCATTTCTCATTTTCCAATGAAATTGCCATGATCAGGATATTAAAATCGGGATAAATTTATCATTCCGGCTTTTTCACTGCTTAGATTAATTAGATTATTCTGGAAATATTTTACCTTTGTCATCGGCCCGAAAAAAGCACCTCAGGCAGGTATTCCGTTATAGCTTGTTCATCCGGAAATGCAAGCTAATCATATCACATTAAATGAATTAACAATTAATTGTACAAGATGAGTACTGATCTAAAGTCGAACCAGATCCTTGCCAACCTTAAATCATCAGATCCCGAATTTGTTTTGGAAACTATCGAGAATATCAGAGAATCAGGAAATCCCTTAATTCTGGAAGGACTTTGCGATTTATTGCATGAAACTCCATTCCATGAAATAAAAAAAAGTATTTTGAATTTATTATCGGAGCTTAAGAATAAGGAGAGTATTCCACATCTCATTGCTGCTATTAAGAACAAAAAATACAAAAATGAACAGATTGATCTCATCGCCTGCTGTTGGCAAAACGGACTAAGTTATAATGAATATCTTCCTTTTTTTGTTGACCTGGTTATACATGAAGAGTTTTTAGTCTCATTTGAAGCCTTTACGGTTATCGAAAATCTGTATGGACAGATTGAAGAGGAAACAATTGAAGATGAAATAATCAAAATAAATATCGCGCTCAGGAATGCTACTGACGAGAAGGCATACTTATTAAATGGATTATTGTCATTAATCAGGGATATACCTGAAGTACAGGAATATCCGCTTTGAATCATAAATAAATAAAAATTCAGGCGAAGCAATCATGAATAATTCTTGCCAACAAGACTGGGCCGGGCAAAAACCCATTTCCGGTTTTAAAAGTATTGTACTTTTTGCCTTTGCAATTTTTATGATTAATGCTCTTCAGGTAAAAGGACAGGATCCTGAGTTTTCACAGTTTTACGCCAATCCGCTTTATTTAAATCCGGCCTTTACAGGAACCAGCACTTTCCCACGTGTTGTAATAAATTATCGTAATCAATGGCCACGACAGGGAAACACCTTCTCAACCTACAACCTGACGTTTGATAGGTATGTCAGAAGTATTGGAGGAGGAATGGGATTCAAGGTAATGTACGACAAAGAACTAAACGGCGTAATCAATAGTACGAGCGCCTCGGCATTATATGCCGAACATTTTAAGGCAAGTGACCGGCTATTCTTTACAATGGCTCTTGAGGTGGGTTTTATTTATAAGCAATTCAATACTTCCGATTTAATCTTTCCTGGAATGATTGATCAGGGTTCAGGGACAATTATCGGCACCTTTCCACTTGGTTTCGAAAATGCAAAGAAGATTATCCCTGATTTCTCGTTCGGAGCAGCTGGAGAGATGGATGATGTCTATTTTGGTTTGGCGGTCCATCATCTCACCCAACCTGATCAATCGATCATTCCCGAGAATCAGATGGGAAGGCTCCCACTTAAAATTACACTTCATATTGGCGCAAAAGGACATCGGTTTCACAGGGCACTTTTCTCAAGAGAATTCACCTTGTCTCCAAATCTTGTCTATCAGCAGCAAGGATCCTACAAACAGCTAAATACCGGTCTTTATATGAAGGAAGATTGGCTGACTTTTGGATTGTGGTACCGTAATAATCTGTCAATAAGACCCGATGCGTTAATTGCAATGGTCGGTTTTCAAAAGGAGAAATTTCAGTTCGGATATAGTTTTGATTTTTCTTTATCAAATGTTTCCAACTACAGCTATGGCTCACACGAAATTTCGCTGACCTTCTTTTTCGGAGAGTACCGTCACCACACCTACCATGATACCATGGTCATTCCACAAATGTAATATTCCAATTTTATCACACCATTTTGAGACTAACCGCTTTCCTTAATTAAAATACCAATGTTACTGTACCGGTCTGGCGATGCTTCCTGCCTAAAAAATCGGTAAAATTAAGGACCCATAAATAGACACCCGGAGGAGCAAATGTGCCATTTTTCATACGCCCGTCCCATCCTTTAATTTCATTCCTAACTTCAAAAACAAGATCGTTCCATCGACTTAAAACCACGAATTGGTAGCCCTGGGGAGAAACTCCAGCAGAATTAAGGAGAAATTCCTGATTGACAGCTTCAGGTGCATTTGGGGAAAAACCATTGGGAGGGAAAATACGGTCCATGGCGACCAGTAATGTATGAGAAACTGTATCAATACAATTAAACTCGTTCGAAGCTTCCAGTAACACCTTAAGATAACCGGTAACCAAATAATTATGTGATGGCATTTTCTCCGTTGATGTCAATTTATCTCCGAAATCCCACAAATAACTACTTGAACCAATACTTGTATTAGAAAAATTAACCAATGGCTGATCGTTGTATACCACCTTATTATCCATTCCAAATGCAGCAGCAGGCTTCGGATAGGTTCGCAGGAAATTGTTACCAATCGCAATATTTGAACAACCCGTCACCGTTGATTTTCCGGACAAGGTGACAGTATATCGTTTATCAGCCTTATCGTAAATATGTGACAAGGGGGTGCCGTCACCGGTTGAGCCATCGCCAAAATCCCATGAGAAATCAACATGATCAACCTTATCATTTTCATCAATTTTGCCAGATAATACAGCATCAAAAGGGATACAACCAGCCAAAACATCTGAGGCCATGGCAATATTTGGCTTACGTTTAAGTGTAATACGTTTCGGTGAACTTTCACAACCATATTCAGAAACGACTTTTAATTCAAGGCTGGTTTGTGGTTGGGTTTTCAGGTCGAAACGAATGGGCCCACGGGTCAGTAGTGGTTCCTGTAAATTAAAATCAAGCCATTTCCAGTAATATTTATCCCTTCCTGTACCAATCAGTCCGGCATATGAAATTTCATTGAATCCAGGATTCAGACAATCCTGGGGTGAAAGAGAAAATACAACATCGGGAATTGGCGCAACATGCACCATTGTATCGATTTTGACTTCATTTGAACACCTGCCATCCTTAGTAGTAACCTTGAGTTTCAGATCGTAATATCCTGCTTTCTGATAAAGATGTGAAGTAAATTTATCGCTTTTTTCTATGGACGATCCATCTCCATAATCCCAGAAATAGTCAACAACTTCTGTGTTTTCGGCAGAAAAATCTGTCTTAAATGGTTCACATCCCAATTTATAATCTCTTTTCAATGTGAGATTTGGAACAACATTTATATTCTGAACGTAAGATTTATAACAGCCATTTTCTGTAACGGTCAGCGAAAGATCACGTTGCGATTTATTAATTCCTAATGGTACGATTAGTGAATTAACTCCGGTTTTGTCTGCAATAATTGCACCGTCATATTCCCATTTAAAGTTTGAAATGTCAATTTTGGCGTCACCGACATAGGTTACATTAAGATTATAACCAGAACACTCATCTGATAAAATTGAGTATCTCACATCAGGAATTTTATAAAATCCCAGATCGAAAGATGTTTCCGTTTTACAGGAATACTTATCCCTGGCAGTTAAAATAACGGGATAAGTACCTGCATCTGCAGGCAATACAGAAACATTAAGTCCATCCGTAATAACCTTAGAATCTGCCTGAAGTGAATAGGTAACCTCCTTGTCGGAGGAAACATTCAATGTAGCTCCAAAGGTTCCGCAAATCAGCTTATCGAGTTTAGAAAGATCTAATTTGGGTTTATCCGTAAAGGCAACATTAATTTCATCATTCACCTTGCAGAAGTACTTATTTGTTGCCTCTACAGCATATTTCCCCGGTTGAGTAACAGTAATTTTCTGACCGGTTAAAGTACTTTGGGGAGTTGTCCACTTAAAACTGGCAAACTGATCCTGCGCTCCGGCATCAAGTACAACAACATCGGGATTACAAATGGTGAGATCCTTACCCAATTCAAGTAGAGGTTTTGAAACCACAAGATCTATTTTATCCGATAACACGCAGCCGTCAGCGGTAGATGCTGTTACAGAATAGGTTCCTGCTTCCAAAACCTTAATCTCAGAGGTTTTTTCACCCGTTGACCACTCAAACGTGTCGAAAGCATTACCAGCATTAAGCGTTAAAGCATCAGCACCATCACATCTGACCAATAATTTTTCGCCGTTTGCATTGATATTACTCCCCAAATCGAGCACAATATCGAGGTTAAATCCAACCCCGTAACCATAAGCCTCTACCCCACCGAATCCATAAACATAAGCAATAAAACCTTTGGTCGGATCGGTTGACTCAATGTAATGATTTCCCTGATTGATACTAACCTGAGCATAGGAATAGCCGGTTGTGATAATTGATTGAAAATTAACCGGAACTCCATCCAGATTGACCTTCCCAACAACATCATCTTTTACCACCACATTAATAAAGAACTTACTGTTAATTTTCGGGGAACTGTAAGCCACAAAGGCAACTTTTTCGCGGGTCTGCGTAACCGGACTTACAATCACCATAAACGGATCACCATCTCCACCAGTAAAGGCAAAATCAACACTGTTTGAATTACTAAACTGTGCTAAAAGCACCGGTTTATCGCTTTCAACCAGCGAAGGTTCCGTATATAATAACATAAATTCCTGAAACTGGCCCTTATTGAGTATGAAAGGGGTATTATTTCCCACACGGACTGTCGTATTATCCTCAGCCGCCAAAATCCGGTAAGTATCTTCATGACGTGTTTTAAGCGGAACGGTAATAAACTTCCTGCCCCACGTTTGCAGCGGTGGCATCTGCTCATACAGATGATCCCATGCACTATTTGAGCTGAATGGAATTGTAGTAGAAAGAGATCCGGAAAAAAGTGCGATGGCCTTTGTGCTTGTGATATAACTTCCTGTAAGATCACCCTGACCAGGCCACCTGGGAGTAGGAAGATTCTCAGATTGCACCTGATAAAGTTCACCTTTATTAAGCGTGATCTGATACAGAACATTGGCTGGTTTCCCCTGATCAGTGACCTTGGTGGGAGTAATTGAAACAATGGTATTATCCTCAGAGGCAACAATCAGAAATTCACTGTTCCTTCCACTTCCCGAATTAATTCCGTTACCGTTAATGTGGGGGGTATAACACATGGTATAATAGGTACTACCCAAAGATTTAGTCGGATAGATCAATGCAACTTCTGATGAACTGTCACTCCAGTTAAGCGCGTAGACATTAACCGGATTATCTGAAACGAGATGTATAGCCCTTTCCTGAATGGCTTCAGAACCAGTTGCCTCAACCAATGTCCAATCAATCGTAACTTTTTGTGGAATATTTGGAGATACCGAGCCGGAATAAGATGGCGTTAATGATTTGCCAATGTATATCTTATAAGTACAATTATAGGTTGAAGAAAGTGTAATTTCATTATAATGTCCAACTTGATAGTTCCTCCCCTCCATAAAACCAAACCAGAAGTCAGTCCCTTCAGTGGATTTCCGGCATGCATCATTGATTCCTGAACCGTGATTCGAAAAGAGGCATAAAATTAAAAGGACAATTAAGTTTGGTTTCATTATACATTAAATGTGACCTTGAATTTAGCTGATTTTTAACAAATTCCATCCAAATTTCATTCGATGGCCAATTTGATGCTAAATTCAAATAAAACTTTAAAAATAGGTAATAATTTCTCAATAAACGAGTGTGACTGAACCTGTCTGTTGGTGTTTTTTACCCAAAAAGTCGGTAAAATTAAGAACCCATATGTAGACACCTGGAGGGGAAAATATCCCATTTGTCATTCGCCCATCCCAACCTTTAATTTCGTCCCGGGTTTCAAAAACCAGATCATTCCATCGGCTAACCACGGTGAAATGATATCCCTGAGGAATCACACCAACTGCATCAAGCTTAAATTCCCGATCAACAACATTAGGAGCATTGGGAGAAAATCCTGTTGGAGGAAAAATTCGGTTGAATTCTACGACAACCTGCTTTGATACAGTATTATTGCACAAAAAATCATTGTAAGCCGTTAAACGTAAAGTGTGGTCACCGATTTCAGTAAAATTATGGAAAGGGGATATTTCTGTAGATGTGTTGGTTCCGTCTCCAAAGTCCCACACAAAGCTTGTGGCCCCTATACTGCTATTCAAAAATTTAACAGTTGGCTGATCGTTTGAGACGACTGAAGGTTCCATTTTGAATTGTGCAATGGGGACAGGCTCGGCAAAGACCATTTTTTTGACTATTGCGCTATTTGTACAGTTGTCACTATTTGTCATTGTAAGTTGAATATCGTACTTCCCAGGATTCTGATATTTATGAGTAACTGTAAAACCGTCTTTAGTCTCTCCATCACCAAAATTCCAGGTATATTTCATTGTTATATCAGAATTAGGAATCGAAAAGCTAAAGATATCAGATTGACATTGTATTGGATTAGCAACTGTCCAGGGACTCAATTCAGGCTTAACAAGGATTCCACTTACTGTTTTTTGATTTAAGCATCCATCCTGGTTAACGATGAGTGTCAGATTCCGGCTTGAAGGCAGGTTATTTGTTCCAAGTGGTACCTTTACATGTGAGAGCATAGTACCGGAGATGATGGTATCTCCACCAAAGATCCAGGTATATTTTGAAGTTGCAGGAATCGGATTACCAGTATAAGCGACATCAATATTATATCCATAACAGGTTCTTGAGTCAACTGAAAAATTCACTTTCGGATCTGCAATCACAGGTACCCTGAATTCCTGTTTTAAAATACACCCTCCACTAATCGCATCCAGAGTATAAGTTGTAGTTTTTTTAGGAGTTGCAACCGGATTTGCGATTGAATAGGACGACAGCGTTAAAGATGGATCAGATGAACTCCATAAGTAAGTCGCAGGTGAGGCGCTATTATCAGACTGGTTTAAAGTAACACTCTCACCTTCGCAAATAGGAGCAATGGGTGATGTATTAACGCTCAGTGAATTTACCTGTAAATCGAGCGTTACAGAAAGTTTAAGTAAGGGTTCACCGGCATAACCGCCAAACTCTATAAGATAGCCCTTTGGATAATAGTCGGATGTAGGATCTGAACTACCTTGATTTGCAAAATCGTTCCATTTTAAGGATTTAGAGATATTTTGAGAATAAAGGATGTGTCCATAATTTTCACCCCCCGCTCCAGCATTATTTGGCTCCGGAGTTGTACTGTCCCAATTCTGGAACGCTCCGTTAACAGGTCCAAAATATATGTTATTCGGATCGGCTTTGGCCTGAGCGCCCGTCCCTTTCCAGAAAAGAAGTCCTTTACCTCCATTTTCGAGACCTTCAGGACCTGTGACCCAACACCAATCGCCTTCAGATGCAGCATCCGATGCGCCGATCCACCCCACCCCCTTAGTTTTGGATTTTATAAATTCACTCTCAATCAGGCTGGTAATAGTGGCAAGATAACCTCTTAAACCGTAGTACATCATTGCATCTGAAGCTGCTTCATCCCTTGCAGTTGTCCATGAAATTCCTGGTCGGGAGATATAACGGTAAAAATGCCCAGTTGCAGGAAGATAATCGACATCATCCAGGGAAACGGAGATCTTCCGAATTCCAATGGTTGGTACACTTTTATTGTTTCTAAATGTAACAGATCGGATCGCATCAACATAATCCTGAATTATCGTACTACCAGTTAACGTTAAGGTTCCTGATGAAAAAACTGAAGTTAACTTGCCGGTATAAATCAATTCATCTTCAGCGGGATAATATCCCTCACTAAAAGAAATTTTTATACCCTTAATGTTAGGCGTTCCGCTAAAAGTCAAATGCTCAGCAATCAAGACCGGATTAGCACAAAACTGAATCGGATTGCTATTATTCAAATTAATGGTAAAAGGATCTGTCCCTTTCACATTAACCGTGAAAAGGAGAAAGATTGACAATATTAAGAATTTGATTTTCAATTGAAAGAACTGAAGGGTAGGATGTGAATCATTTTACTTTTCAAGGTAACACCTTTCTCCAAAAATAGTACTTCCAACCCTGATCATTGTACTTCCATTTTCGATGGCTTGCTTGTAATCGTTTGACATTCCCATAGATATTTCGCGAAAGTCATCTTTTTCTGAAAAGAAGGTTCCTTTCATTTTTTGAAATAATTGATACAAATTATGAAATTCTTTATTGATCAGCGAATCATTATCAGTATAGGTGGCCATGCCCATTACACCTGAGATAACAACATTTCTTAAATCGGAAAATTCGGATGAAGATAATAGCAGGCTTGCCTCCTCAGGTGAAAAACCAAATTTACTCTCTTCGCTGGCAATATGAAACTGAAGCAGGCATGGAATTCTCCTTTCTACCCGCTGCGCTTCATCATTAATGGTCTTTAAAATTTTATAGCTATCGACAGAGTGAATCATTGCTACGAATGAAGCGATTGCCCGCACCTTGTTTGATTGAAGGTGTCCAATGAAGTGCCATTCGATGTCTTTAGGCAAAGTTTCCCATTTGCGAACAAGTTCCTGAACTTTGTTCTCACCGAAAAACCTCTGACCAGCCTGGTAAGCCTCCATGATCTCTTCGTTACTTTTGGTCTTTGAAACTGCAACAAGCTGGACATCAACAGGCAAGGTTGAACGGATTGAATTCAAATTGTATTCGATTGTCATTACCATGAATTTTCATTCAAATTTATAAAAAAGCGGCTAATAACCATCAATAACTGCCTTTGAATTTTGTAAACGGTATCTGACCGCCTTTTGAATCGTGACGGCTATTTTGTTTATCTTTACGCCCTAACAAAGTTGGTTTGAACTTGAAATAGTCGGATGAAAAAACACCTTATTTTATTGCTGATCACCGGATGCTCATTGTTAACATTTGGACAACCAAATAATTTTAAAACAGAGCTATACATAGGTGCTACCGGAGGAATGACATTTTCGAAGGTACGGTTTTACCCAAATATCGTCGAATCTTTTCAACAGGGAAATGCCGGTGGAATCATGTTCAGACTTATTTCAGAACCACATATTGGGTTTCAGGTTGAGGTGAATTATACGCAGAAAGGGTGGAAAGAAGACTCAACAGGCTATTCCCGCCGCCTAAATTATGTCAGCGTTCCTGTGATGACTCATATTAACATAGGAAATAAGTCTTTGCGGTTTACACTTAATTTCGGACCGGAGATGGCTTATATGATCTCTGAAAATGAACAGTTTAAATCGGGTAAGCCCATAGTTTCAGGAGAGGCAGGATATCGGGAATATTACGGAAAACCTACTGACACTCAATTCGAATTATTGTTCACCGCAGGTCTCGGAATGGAATACCATTTGAAAGGAGGTAGTGCAATTGCACTCGAAGGTCGCGCTTTTTACAGTCTGCCAAACCTATTTAGTACCAAAACCTATTCCTATAAAATCTCCCAGAGTAATGGCGCTCAGGTTAAATTAGCCTACCTATTTCAACTGAATAAAAAGAGGAAAAAATAAAAGGCGACCTTATTAAGCCGCCTTTTTTAAGGTATTTTTTTGAGTATTGCCTAATCCAATTCATGTACCACCAGTCCAGACCTGAGTTTGGGTTCAAACCAGGTTGTCTTGGGAGGCATAATATTCCCTGAATCAGCAATATCGATCAGTTGTTTCATTGAAACAGGATAAAGTGCAAATGCAACTTTCATCTCACCTGAGTCAACCCGCGATTTCAACTCTCCCAAACCGCGAATGCCACCAATGAAATCAACCCGTTTATCCGTTCTCAAATCTTTTATTCCCAACACTTTATTGAGGATTAGCTCTGAGAGTATTGTAACATCCAGAACTCCGATCGGATCATTGTCATTATACCTACCCTGTTTAGTGACAAGTTTAAACCACTCCCCTTCGAGATACATACTAAAAGTGTGAAGGTGATCAGGCTTAAAGATCTGATTTCCGACTTTTTGAATTTCGAAATCCTCGCTAATTTTCTCAACCAGCTCAGCCGGTGTAAGAGAATTAAGATCTTTAACCACACGATTGTAATCGATAATTTTTAATTGATTATCCGGGAAATGGACTGCAAGAAAGAAGTTATACTCCTCATCTCCTGTATGATTCGGATTCTTTGCTCTTTTTTCCTTACCAACAAGTGCTGCAGCTGCTGTACGATGGTGTCCATCGGCAACATAAGTTGCGGGGATTTCAGCAAAAATATTTACGATATTCCCGATCGTTTCAGGTTGATCAACAAGCCAGAAATGGTGTCCAAAACCATCCTCTGCTACAAAATCATATACAGGGGACTGATTTTTAATAATATTTGAAACAATATCATCCAGGGCTTTGACTGCAGGATAGGCAAAAAACACTGGTTCCATGTTAGCATTTGTAACACGGACATGCTTCATGCGATCTTCTTCTTTATCACTACGAGTCAATTCATGCTTGCGAATCACCCCATTCAGATAATCATCAACGGAAGCACAACCCACAATTCCATATTGGGTTCTTCCCTCCATGGTCTGGGCATAGATATACAGATAGTCGTTGCTATCCTTTACCAGCCAACCCTTATCCCGCCAAAGATTAAGATTTTCAATGGCTTTCTGATAAACAGCCTCAATATGCTCATCAGTACCTGCCGGAAAATCAATTTCAGGTTTAATGATGTGCAGCAGGGTGTAAGGATTTCCTTCAGCTTCCTTTCTCGCTTCCTCTGAATTGAGCACATCATAAGGACGGGATGCAACTTTTGAAGCCAGCTCAACTGGCGGTCGCAACCCTTTAAATGGTTTTAATACAGCCATAATTAATTTTGAGCTTCAAATTCTTTCATTGCAGCCACAAGCACTGCCACACTTTCGATTGGCATTGCATTATAGATAGATGCCCTGAATCCGCCGACACTACGGTGACCTTCAATTCCAAGTATATTAAGTTCTTTTGCTTTTGCCTGGAATGGTTTTTCAAGTTCCTCGTATCCGGGAGCCATTACAAAAGTTACATTCATCCGGGAACGGTCCTCAGGATCAGGAACTGGACAAACAAACATCTTATTCCGGTCAATTTCATCATAGAGCAATTTTGCTTTTGCAAGATTTTTCACCTCCATTGCTTTGATTCCACCATTATCCTTCAGCCAGATCAGTGTCTGAAGCGCAGCAAAAACAGGCAGACAGGGAGGCGTGTTAAACATCGATTCACCCTCAATATGGGTCAAATAATTGATCATTGTCGGAATAGGGCGTCCAGCCTTTCCAAGTGCCTCTTTTTTAACAATGACAAGGGTTACGCCAGCCGGAGCCAGATTTTTTTGAGCACCGGCATAAATCAGGTCATATTTGGAAATATTGATCGGACGGCTGAAAATATCAGATGACATATCGGCTACTAATGGAACCGGAGCATCAATATCTTTATAAATCTGAGTTCCATAAATAGTATTATTTGAAGTAATGTGCAAATAATCAATGTCAGAAGGAATCACTACATTTTTAGGAATGTAATTGTAATTCTTATCTTTCGAAGAAGCTACTTCAACAACCTCGCCAAAGAACTTAGCCTCTTTAAGTGCCTTTGATGCCCATACACCTGTATTGTAATAGCCAGCCTTTGTCTTTAGAAGGTTAAAAGGAACCATATAAAACTGAGTACTTGCCCCACCCTGCAAAAAGAGCACTTCGTAACCTTCAGGAACATCAAGTAACTCTTTTACAAGAGATATGGCCTGGTTCATAACAGCAATAAATTCTTTACTCCGGTGTGAAACTTCCATCACCGAAAGGGATGTACCTGCAAAGTTAATAACTGCCTCAGCAGTTTTCTGAATGGTAAACTCCGGAAGGATCGAAGGGCCTGCGTAAAAATTGTGCTTTTTCATTTGTAGGAAATTAAAGGTGATAAATAGGATAACCTAATATTATTGTGATTATTACGTAAATAAAAATACAGAAAAAACAGTAATACTGCATTTATTGCAAAATTAACACATTTGTCAGATAGTATGATAAAGATCAGTAGAAATAAATTCAGTAAAAGTCTATTTTATCATCTCCTTTAAAATCTTGTAATCTGTCTTTCCTGTACCAAGCAAAGGTATTTCGTCAATTTGAATAACTTTATGAATCTTTACCAGATTTGAAAAACCGCTCTTTTTAAGATAAGCATTTGTCTCTTCGATGTTATTTTTAATAATGGAATATAAAACAATCTGCGGTGGCTCAATACTATCGGATCCTTCTACCGCAAGGACAACATTTTCATCGTTCCCATATTTTTTCAAAAGTGCATTTTCAATTGCTGGAAGGCTAATCATTTCACCACCTATCTTGACAAATCTTTTTAATCTTCCGGTAATGAATAAAAATCCGTCTTCATCAATATAACCAAGATCACCGGTTTTATAATAATCTTCTCCATTTATTCTCTCAAACGGAGAGGGCAGATGTTTATCAAAATAGCCATTAAATACACTGTCTCCTTTAACCATTATCATTCCTTCCTTCCCCTGGGCCAAAGGTGAATAATCATTGATATCAGCAACAAGATAATCTATTCCTTCAATGAATCTGCCCACACTTTTCTCTTTTTGTATATCAAGGGTATTGAGTGACAAAATAGGAGAACATTCAGTAATACCATATCCTTCAATAATCTTAGCGTTCTTATTTGCCTTTTCATAGAAATTTTTAATAATTGAACTATGCAGGCTTTCGGCACCAGTCAATGCCAATTCAACTTTATTTAAATCAAATGGTGATGCGATGGAAAGCAACATTTTCAAAAATGTTGGGGTGGCGAATAAAGTATTTGATTTTGTGTGTTTTAAAATCTTCAAAACTTCGCGACTGTCCGTTGGATCGGGTGTATAGGCAACTTTAATTCCCGAAATTAATGGAAGAATTGTCAGTATGGTAAATCCAAAACTATGAAACGGAGGGAGAAAGGCCAAAAATATTCTGTCTGTATTCAAATTAAAAATTGACAAAGAACCGCTCAAATCGGAAACGATATTTTTATGGGTCAATGGTACGGCCTTGGGCAGTGCCTCACTACCCGAAGTAAATAAAATTACAGCAATATCTTCCGGTTTGACTTTCGGAACAAATTGAAAATAAGAATTAAGCAATCCGGAAAGCTTTGTAATGGTAGAGGTTTCTTTTACCTTTTGTTCGAGGAAAATACATTTTTCTTTAACTGAATCGGGTAACAAATCAGCCACTTTATCAAAAAATGGCTTAGCTGTGAGAATATTTTTAAGGTCAACATTTTCAATGCAATGATCCAATACCTTTTTGCCAACAGTCCAGTTGAGCATTACTGGTACTTTTCCTGCCAAAAAAGTTGCAATCACCAGCAATGAAGTGCTTTGCAAGGCTGGAAGCATTATCCCGACAAATTTTCCGTCAACCTCCTTTTTTATTATCTTTGAAACGACCATTGCCTTAATCAGGAACTCTTTGCGAGTAGCTGTTCCCAGCATTTTATCATATATGAATGATTCGTTTTTATTATTCTTAACTGTTATTAAAAATAAATCAACGATTGTTTTTGTTTTATCAACTTCGACTTTTTCAAAATTCACAGTGTATTTATGCAGGTAACTAGGTTTTAATTTTTCCACGTTAGTGCCTACTCCCATCGCAATACGGCATAAATCTTCAATAGTTTTCAGACTTGTAACTTCTATTTGTGATATTACATTGAATTTTTCTTCAATTTCAGCAATCACATTAATCAACGCCAGTGAATCAATATTTAAATCCAAATTTAAACTTGAATTTATACTTATTTCACTTTCGTTGATTTTTGCTATTTTGGCAGTTATTGAAATTACATTTTCGACAATGTCCTCCGGCATATCTTCATTATTAAAAATAGTTGAATATCTAACGTCTTCAACCGAACCTGCAATGCTATCAGGCAACTTACGTTTAAGATTAGGTGCAAAAAAGAAATGCTTTAAAAAAAGTGCTTTTTCTTCATCTGGCTGATTATAAAGTTCTTCCAGAAAGGAATTAAATGCATATTTGGATTGGTTTGCTTTTGTCTTTGCTTCTTCAGTTATATTAAAAAATTCAATTGTAACTTTTCTTCTTGGGAGAAAGAAAAGGAGGTTAGCTAT